>Ga0315336_1003522_pt1 | contig 20606 bp, 14 predicted proteins | sample ASW5metaG_FD_204512 | JGI IMG/M metagenome (GOLD analysis project Ga0315336, IMG submission 204512) | Ammonia-oxidizing marine archaeal communities from Monterey Bay, California, United States - ASW #5 | ecosystem: Environmental > Aquatic > Marine > Intertidal zone | place: USA: California... | reverse complement strand
TTGCTGAAGAAATTGGCGCCCGGGAGATCAGTGGCGACAATGAGATTGCCAAAGTGTCGATCGTAGGCGTTGGCATGCGCTCCCACGCCGGGGTTGCCACCAGGACATTTGATTGTCTCGCCTCAGAAAACATCAACATTCTGATGATCTCTACTTCTGAGATTAAGATCTCCATCGTCGTCGCCGAAAAATACATGGAACTGGCGGTGCGCGCGCTGCATGCGGAGTTCGATCTACAGGACGAGTAATTTTCGCGCCTGCGGTGTGCGTGTCTGTCATGTCTCAGTTACAATGCGCACTCTTCGGAGAGGTGGCCGAGCGGTCGAAGGCGCTCCCCTGCTAAGGGAGTATAGGTAACCCCTATCGAGGGTTCGAATCCCTCCCTCTCCGCCAAACTGTCTCGATCGAACCAATGTATCTTGCCGGCTATGTCAGACACCCTCGGTTATCAATGGGTTGTGAGCGATTCGAGGCGCGTTGGGGTGAATTGCAGTGACCTTTCCCCTGCAGCTTGTCCGTTTTGTTAGAGACATTTCCACTGTATCAAGCCACCTGTTCTTCAAATAATCCAGGTGGCTGGTATCCGAGTGAGCTGTGAGGCTTCACTCGATTGTAATGGTCGCGCCGATCAATGATCGACCTGGCATCGTCCAAACTCGTAAGATAGTTTTGGTTCAAACATAAGTCTCTGAACCTGCCGAAGGATTCAACAAAGGCATTCTGTGTTGGCTTTCCTGGTTGGATAAAGTGCAACTTCACCTTGTTCGACCTGGACCACAAGAACATCGCTTTACTGGTGAGTTCGGGGCCATTGTCCAATACAATCGTTCCAGGCAAGCGTCTTGTGAGATGTAATTCGTCTAGTAAGTGAGCCAGTCGTTCTCCGGAAATCGAAGTGGCAACCAACTGACCGACACAGGTTCGCGAATAGTCATCCACAATGTTCACTACCCTAAACCGCCGACCATTGCTCAACTGATCCGATGCAAAATCTAACGACCAGCGTTCGTTTGTCTGACTCGGTACCACCATGGGAACTCGAGGTCGAATTAACTTCTTGCGTTTCTTAGTCCGTACTTGCATACCTAATTCCGTGTAAACCCGATAGGTCCTATTGCGATTGATAACGAAACATCGCATGTAGCATCAGATAACCGTATCGAGGGTATTTCTCGCCCATATGTTTCAGCCTTGGTTTTAGCGCCTCGTCACTCGCCACCTCGATAGATACGCCATGGCTTGGCGACTGATGCCAGCTAAGCGGCACGCAGCTCTCTGGCTCAATCGATGACGATCTTAAAAAATGCCGACCAGCCGTCGTCTTGCTGTAGGCTTTACCACTTTCGTTTGCAAAGCATCCTCAACCGCAGTTTTTTCCAGCATCGTCTCGGCCAACAGCTTCTTCAGCTTGGCGTTCTCCGCCTCGAGTTCCTTCAGCCGTTTAACTTCAGACACTTCCATGCCGCCATACTTGCTCTTCCACCGGTAAAACGTGCCGTTGGCGATCCCGTGCTTTCGGATCACCTCGCTCGCCGGCAACCCGGCTTCATGCTCGTTCAAGATCCCGATGATTTGCTCTTCGGTGTAGGTCTTGCGCTTCATATCGACTTCTCCCTAGTTTCAATTTAGCGGGAAAAATCTCTTTCGCAACGGTCATGTTTTTGGGGGAAAGGTCAACATCCGCCTGGGTTTTCGGAATGAACATGGAAGGGAAGGAAGGCCGCAGTATCCCCCAATTTCTTACCGCGAATGGTGGAGTGACGAAAGTGCTGGGCGGGGCGTTAGACCCGCGTGGGGATATTCACGTCGGATATGGGCGCGGTATTCACAGTCGGCGACGCCGCGTTTTCTGGGACCATCGCAGGCAGTTGAGGAAACAAGTGGTTCTGAGACGCGAATCTTGTCGGACACCGACGGGTTCGAATTACAGAGAAATCGCCGAGTTATTCCGTTGTTTGTGGCTCAGGGGATACAAGCCAATCACGTTGCACCCAGGGCGCCGGTGATCATTCAGTAGGCAGCCGACGAGTAATCACTCGCACCCGGCCGGCACAGTCGACTCAGATTTGCAGGTGTCAAATGAGGTATCATCGGTGTTGCTATTCCGGGTCGTCCAATTGAAAATTCTACGGTTCTTCTGGATCCTGAAGCCGTCCATATCAGAAAGAGTCCTGCGTTCACATCCTCTCTTTTCGGTAACGAGAGTTCGATAGGTACCGGTAGAGGCCCAACCTGCGATGGTCACGGAAAATGAAGCGTTGATTACGTCGAATAGAGAGCCCATTTCTTGCTCGAACGTGCCGACGCGCGGATCAATTGCCCCACCGATTATCTCGGTAGATCCGCCGTCCGCGGTAAGAAATTGGGGGATGCTGCGGCCTTCCTTCCCTTCCATGTTCATACCGAGTATCCATGCTGTGGAGCCATGGTTGCTAAATGGCACCCACTCCCTATTGATCTGTCTGATCCATGCGTGTATCCCGTCCGTAAGCCGTACAATACCGTGTGGCCCCATGTCTTCTATAAAAAGGAGTCGTGCTTTCGGCGTGTTTTCGATTATCCACGCTGCTTCGGCGATGTGTCGAATGACCAGTGTCTTCGAACTATTGTGAAGCAAAGTTCGGCGCCCGTTGCCGAGGCCGGTGTCGAGGTTTTCTAGTATGATGAAATCGCCGCTGACGTCACCTATTTCGATCTTCCCATTGCCTGCGACTTGAGAGTAGATGAAATCAATCTTTTTTACGTTCTTTCTCACAATGATCATTTCGTCTATGTGATATCGACCAAACGGGAAATATACAACCTCCGCGCCTGAATCGATGGCCAGTTGAACCGCGAACGAATCATCTGAGTCGTCATTCGCGATCGCGCCATACGTCTCGATGTTCGCCCATTTCGAAAAGTCGTTCGTATGGAACTCGGGCGCGTCTCGCACTGGGAGATTCAGAGACATGGGGCTTAGGTTGGTGGAGGGGTGAGAGACCCATTCGCGAATCACGGATTCGGCTCCTCCGTCGAGATCTGGTGCAGGCGCGTCAGGGTGGTTGTCGATGGCGGTTTCGTAGCCGCGAGTCTTGACGTCGCGCGCAAAAAGGTACGATGGGGCAGTGTGCTCGATTGCGGCGTGGCCGTGGCTCCCACCAACAAGTTCTGAGTCGATAAGGCAAATATAAGCCTCCGGGCCGGACTGAATGATTGCTGGAACTCTGTTATCACTATACAGCCCTCGGATTGCTAGGTTCTTGCTCACGTTTCCAATGCCGGCAATGGTCTGACGATTCAGTTGAACCTGCTCCAGCACGATGTTGTTGACCGACGTTTTGGTATAAATGCCGTAGTTGAAGCCGGAGACGGTCAGGTTATTGACGAACCCTGCGCCGGAAACATCCTCGATGTACAAACCGAACCTTCCGCTTGCTTGCTCCGGTGAGACGATCGTGGTGTGGGTAATTGCCCCCCAGTTGGCAACCTTGTAGTTGATCCCGATTGCGCCTGCATTCCCATATCCAACATCTACTGTCAGGTGTTGTACATAGTTGCCATAGGCCCAGTTCCCACGGTTTCCGTCCTCACCGTGTGTCGCAATCACCGGTTTCGGCTTCGAGGGATCGGAGTATCCTGGCGCACCTTTCTTTAACTTTATGATGGTCAGACCTTCGCCTTGACCGTGCAATCGAATGTTGCTTTGAGTTCTACCCTGGACGTCAATCGCCTGCAGTGTATCTGAGACCAGATAAGTCCCCGCGGGAAGATAAACCGCCCTAGAACTGTGTTCCGTCGTATGAGCGTTCCAATCGGAAAGCGCCCTTAGAATGGCATCGGTATCGTCAGTCGTTCCATCACCTTTGGCGAAGTAGGGGGTGTCTTTCACGTTGATTATTCGGGAATCGGGTGGAAATCGCACGTCAGCCTGACTTGTAACGGAAATGACCAGCTGGGTTACAAGCAGAGGAATCGCCCAGGAATGGTAACGCCAGGTAATCACGAACCCTTCGGTCCATCAATCAGGTTATCACTCATACGCCCGGTAAGCATTGATCTGTTTTGTTCTTCCTTTGGTGCACCGGCTCGCAAATTGTTGGTGCCTCGAAAATCCAATGTCTTCGGTTGCTCGATTGCTTTGCCCGATCACGTTAGAGTCGAAATTGCCTATTATATTGACTATCAAGTAAAATCACACATATAAGGCAATTATGTTGCATAATGATTCATCAACCAGGAAGGGAGGATTGGATATGGCGCGTCAGGTTGTCATCACAGGGGGTGCTGGCTACTTGGGCTCGATCCTCACGGAGCACTTGCTGCGTCACGGATTCAAAGTTCGAGTTTTAGACAACTTAATGTTTGGCGAGCAAAGTTTGCGCCACTTTTGCGCCGAGCGCCATTTTGACTTCGTCCTGGGTGATGCTCGGGACAATCGTACGTTGAGCTGTGCTATCGCGGATGCCGATATCATCATACCGCTCGCCGCGCTGGTTGGGGCACCTATGTGCGACTTGGATCCGGAAGCAGCTCGCAGTACGAACTACGAGGCGATCAAAATGATCGACGAAATACGAGGACTCGGGCAGTTAGTGATCTATCCCACCACGAACAGTGGCTATGGTACGAAAAGCGGCGATGCGATGTGTACAGAAGAGTCTGCGCTTGAACCTATTTCACTATATGGACGGACGAAGGTTGAGGCCGAGCAACTGCTGCTGGACAGGCCAAATGCAATCACGCTTCGCCTTGCCACGGTGTTTGGGATGTCTCCTCGTATGCGGCTGGATTTACTGGTCAATCATTTTACTTACGCGGCCGTTAAAGATGGCTATTTGGTCGTTTTCGAGAAGCAGTTTCGTCGCAACTTTGTGCATATCCGCGATGTTGCGGACTGCTTCCTGCACTGCATCGATAATTTCGACGATATGGTTGGACAGCCGTTCAACGTGGGATTGGACGATGCCAACCTCACCAAAGAAGAGCTGGCTTGCGCGATCAAACAGCAAGTGCCGAATTTCTACGTGCACTATGCAGAGATCGGCACAGATCCGGACAAGCGGGACTACATCGTCTCCAACGAGAAGCTACGGCAGGCAGGCTTTTTAGCCTCGCGATCGCTAGAAGAAGGTATTACTGAGCTGATTAAAGGCTACCGAATGATGGGGAGGGGCCATTTCAGCAATGTATAGAGTTGAGTTTACTCGTTCTGGCCGCATGCGGTGATGAGCGAATCCGAAGCCAAAGTGCTAACTACACAGGCACGGCACGCGGTCAATGCGAGGACCGTCATCCGAGCAAAGTCTCCGCTGCGCATTAGTTTTGTCGGCGGGGGAACCGATCTGCCCCATTACTATAGAGAGCATGGTGGCGCTGTGCTTTCCAGTACAGTGAACATGTACTCCCATGTCACGCTCACTCCTCGTGAAGATCACAACATATCGATCCGATCCCTCGACTTTGGGCAAGCAGCCCATTTCAAAGTCAATGAAGAACCCGAGTTCGATGGGGTTCTGGATCTAGCGAAAGCTGCCGTGCGGCGGATGGGAACTGTGGTCGGTGCGGAACTGGACGTCTATACACAGGCTCCCGCCGGGAGCGGGCTCGGGGGCTCCTCCGCCGTCACTTCAGCCATCATTGGCGCACTCAGCGAGTTTACCGGCGTAGTGATGACGCCATATGAGTTTGCAGAGCTCAATTACCGTATAGAGCGCGAAGATCTCGGAATCGGCGGGGGTAAACAAGATCAATACGCAACCACGTTCGGTGGCTTTAATGTTCTTGAGTTTTTGAGCGACCGGGTGATTGTTACGCCGCTCAGGGTATCGCCGGAGGTTCTAAACGACCTCGAATGCCACTTGATGCTTTGTTACACCGGCAAAGTCCGACCTAAGCTAGGTCTGATTGACAAACAAGTCCGGCTCTATATGGAAGGCCGGCAATCGACACACGACGCTATGAAGCGAATTCACGCAATGGTTTTTGAAATGAAGGAAGCCTTATTGAGAGGCAGTCTTTATGAGTTCGGAAAATTGCTACATCAAGCGTACGAGAACAAGCGGCAAATGAATCCGCATGCTTCCGACCGCGACATCGACGCACTCTATCAATTGGCATTGGACAATGGCGCAATTGGCGGCAAGCTTTGTGGGGCCGGGGGCGGCGGTTATTTGCTTCTGTTCGTAGAAGCGTTCAGGCGCAACGATGTGCGCCAGGCACTCGAGAACGCCGGCGGCGAGTTCACCGATTTCTCGTTTGATGATCATGGACTCCAGGTCTGGCGGAGCACGTGCCGATGAATCTGCCCTGTGCAAACGTTTCTGTGATTGTGCTTAGTGGAGGCTTTGGCACACGACTGAGGTCAGCTTTGGCTGATCAGCCGAAGTGTCTAGCCCCAGTTTGTGGACGGGCATTTATTGACTACTTGCTTGAATCCGTTGCCGCAGCAGGCTTTGAGCACGTGGTGCTCGCAACAGGATATCTCGCGGGAGAAGTGCAGCAGCACTGCAAAGAAGGCCAGGATTGGGGGTTGAAAATATCCTATTCGCGCGAAGAGGAGCCTTTGGGTACGGCAGGCGCAATGCGGCTCGCTGAGCCCATTTGCCGCGGAGACATCGTTATCGTGATGAACGGCGACTCGCACGTATCTGTGAGTTTCGAAAAGCTGTTGAGCTACCACGCACGACACCAAGGAGCGGCGACCATGGTTCTTGCTGAGGTTCAAGATCGGCGTCGCTTTGGAACGGTTGAATTTGAACGCGGTGGGCGCGTGATCCGCTTTGAAGAGAAGGGCGGCCATGGCGCTGGTTGGGTAAACGCAGGCGTTTATGCGCTTGATCGCGAAGTACTGAATAGCGTGCCCGAAGGAAATGTTTCTTTTGAGCACGTCACGTTGCCTAGTCTCCTGAGCAGCCACGATCTATACGCGCTTCCTGTGGAATCGGAGCTGGTTGATATCGGAACCCCAGACTCGCTGGCTTCAGCGCAATCATATCTTGGATTCGACGCGTGATGGTACAGCCGATTGTACTTCTGGATCGGGATGGCACGATAAACGTGGAAAAGAATTACCTGGCGGACCCGGACGACTTGGAGCTGATCCCGGATTCGGCGAAAGCCATTGCGCGCTTGAACCACTCGGGTGCCTGGAGCGCAGTCGTAACAAATCAGTCCGGAATCGCGCGGGGATTGCTCACTGAGGTTGACCTTAAGCGAATTCACGAGCGTCTCAACGCGGTTCTTGCCGAAGCTGGCGCGCGGTTGGACGGCTACTACTATTGCCCTCACCATCCTTCAGATGGTTGTCGGTGTCGTAAGCCCGAAGTCGGATTGCTCCAGCAAGCCGCAACTGATGCCGAATGTGAGATCGGCCAAGTGTTTATGGTGGGCGACAAGGAAGCCGATATCGCTGCCGGTCGCTCATTCGGAGCTACCACGCTGCTCGTTCGCACGGGTTACGGTCGGGAAACCGACCAACGTTCCGAAGTGCGTGCGGATTACGTAGTTGATGATCTCTCTGCAGGAGTGGATTTGATTTTAGGCAAATTGGAAATTCTGAGCGAATAAATGGGGTCGGACGTTAAGTACAAAATACAGCAGCGACTCTACGAGAGTGAGCGCGTTATGCGGGAAACGGCTGAGGAATGCTGGGCGGATGTCGAGCGCGGCGCCCGTTTGATGGCCGGTGCTATCGAAACCGGCCGTAAAATAATGTACTGCGGCAACGGCGGCAGTGCTGCAGATTCACAGCACCTTGCAGCGGAGTTTACCAATCGGTTGCGATCCGAACTGGACCGACGCCCGTTGGCTGCGCTCGCGTTGACGACGGATACGTCGTTTTTGACAGCGAACGGCAATGATTATGGCTTCGAGCACATTTTTGAGCGACAGATTGAAGCATTGGGCTTGAAAGGAGACGTGCTCATTGGTATTTCGACCAGCGGTGAATCACAAAACGTGCTGCGAGCCGTAGCAAAGGCGGGCGAGCTGGGCATCAAAACAGTTGGTTATCTAGGTGCGGCAGGAGGCGTGCTTGCAGAAGCCGTGGACATTCCAATTGTGATACCCAGTGGCGTAACACAGCATATTCAAGAAGCGCATATTGCGATTGGCCATATCATGGTTGAGTTGGTCGAACTGCAACTATTCGGTCGCTGACGACAGAACTATTGAGGAGTAGATGTATGAGTTATTGGAACAACAAGCGCGTGATTGTTACTGGGGGCGCTGGTTTCCTTGGGAGCCACGTGATTGAAAAACTCGAAGCCGAAGGCTGCGAAAACATCTTTGTTGTGAGAAGTGCAGATTACGACTTGAAGAAGGAATCCGATGTCGCGCGACTGTTCGAAGACCTTGCTCGCGGCAAGGATGGTTGGGCGGGTTCCCAACTAGGCAGGCCGGCGGATGTGCTCGTACATCTAGCGGGTCTGGTCGGAGGAATAGGAGCGAATAAAGCCAGTCCTGCCGAATACTTCTACGAGAACCTCATGATGGGCGTTCTTACATTCCACTACGCGTGGAAGAATAGCTTAGAAAAGTTCGTGGCGGCGGGAGCAGGCTGTGGTTACCCGGAACACGCCCCAATACCTTTGAAGGAAACGTCGTTCTGGGACGGACGTCCTCAATACGTCAGCTCACCGTATTCGTTGGCGAAGCGGATGTTGCTCGTTCAGAGTGATGCGTATTGGAGGCAATATCAATTCCCTTCTGTGATAGCAGTGCCCGGCAACATTTACGGTCCGCACGATAACTTTGACCTAGAAAATGCGCACGTGGTACCTGCATTGGTCCGGAAATTTGTTGAAGCGGTGGACGATGGGGTCAGTGAGATCGAGGTATGGGGAACGGGCACGCCGACCCGAGACTTTGTCTATGCGGGCGACGTAGCCGAAGGAATGCTTCGCGCGGGAGGACTTTACCAAGGATCGGAAGTCGTCAACATGTCGGCGGGAATCGACACGTCAATATCTCAGGTGGTGGATACGCTTGTAGGAATTAGTGGGTTTGGTGGAGACATCAAGTGGAACACGGATCGCCCAGATGGCCAATCGCGACGCCTGTTCGATATGTCTAAAGCTCGTGATGATCTTGGTTTTGAGGCGAGAACTTCGTTGCGGGATGGGCTTCAGATCACGTTCGACTGGTACCGGGAGAACCGGAATGTGGCGCGAAACGTTGCATAGCCAGTCGAATGGTTACTTGAAGAGAGCGTCACTTCCCTCGAAGTGGTGGTATCGGATCAAGCGGGAGAATCCCGGGCTACGCAAGTCGCTTTCGTTGGCGAAGCAAGTACCACGTGGAATAGCGCGGGTATCGCGGTCACAGCCGCCTTTCGCGGTACTAGCCAATTCGTTTCCGAAGAGCGGGACACATCTGTTGGTTCAAGTTCTTGAAGGCCTGCCGCAAATCGCTAACTATGATTCGTTTATTGCGCAGTACCCACCGATTCGATTTCACAAACGAAGTGACCGGACGATTGCGCGCCGAATCAGCCAGATTGCACCAGGTGAATTGGTGTCGGGACATCTTCATTTCAGTCCGAATTATCTGGATCAGCTCTCGCAGCGCCGATGCGTATCTTTTTTTATATATCGCGATCTACGTGACGTGGTTGCGTCGGAAGCCCATTACCTGACGCACATGAACCCTTGGCATCGCGTGCATCGCTATTTTGTAAACCACTTGAATACGACTGATGAACGACTATCCGCGGCGATTGAAGGCATCCCTGAAGATCAGGTGCCGTATCAATTTGGTGATGTCCGTTCGCGCTTCGAGCCGTTTCTTGGCTGGTTAGACCGTCCTGATGTTTTTGCAATCAAATATGAAGATTTGAATGGTCTGCGGCAGACGGAGGTTATTCGCGACATGATTGCGTTTTTCGGGCAACGAACGCAGTTGGGGTGCGATGTGGATCAAGTCTACGAGGATGTCATTGCCAGTATCAATCCCGCGAGGTCCCGAACGTTTCGAGCGGGTCGGAGCGGGGGTTGGAGGGATGTATTCAACGCTGATCATATTGGCGCGATGAAACGAATTGCTGGCGACCTGCTCATTAGACTGGGATACGAGGACGATTACAGCTGGTAGGCATTTTGATTGGCCATGAAGATACTAGTCCACGATTATCCGGGAAACCCCCTGCATATAGATTTGAGCGCCGCATTGGCGATGCGAGGGCACTATGTCGTGCATGCGTATAGTCGAGCATACGTAGGGCCGCGGGGAAAAATGAATGGTGGGCGGCAATCAAATTTTGAGGTGGTAGAGTTGGGCGACGCGTCGACTGCCAATGGCAAACTATCACGTAGATTTATCGAGGAAAGGAGATACGGAGGATTCGTCACTAGCTTGGCTCGTGAGCAGTCGCCTGATGTAGTGCTTTCTTCAAATACGCCATTAGATGCCCAATATCAGCTGACTCGATTCACCCGTCGTCATGACATCCCTCATGTCTATTGGATGACCGACCTCAGGAGTACAGCGGTCCGTGAGCTATCGAAGCAGCGATTCGGTCCACTGGGATGGCCCATTGCTAAGCACTACGCAAGACGTGAAAGACTTATCGTCGCCCAGTCTGACCACGTCGTCTGTCTGGTTCCGGGTTTTGTTCCAATTGTTGAAGAGTGGGGAGTAAATGCAGCACAAATTTCCACGGTCTTACCGTGGGGGCCGCTGGACGATATCTCAGTTCTACCTAGGGACAACTCGTTTGCGAGGGAACACGATCTTGTTGATCGCTTCGTCGTAATGTATGCGGGCACGCTTGGTTATAAACATGACCCCGAGTTGATCGCCGCAACGGCGCAGGCAATGTCCGGTGATCGCGATGTTGTTTTTGTGGTGATCACCGAGGGCGCGGGCGCCCTTATTCTGGAACAACGTAAAAAGGATCTCAGCCTAGACAATCTAGTCCTGCTCCCCTTCCAACCCTTCGAGTCGTTGCCGTCGGTACTAGCGACGGCAGACGTGTCCCTTTCGGTTGTGAAACCTTTCGCGAGCGATATGTGTGCGCCATCGAAAGTATGGTCTGCGCTGTGTTCGGGCCGGCCAACGTTGCTTGCTGCTCCCCAAGACAACCTTGCAGCGGAGGTGATCAATGATGCGAAGGCGGGTGTTGTGGTCGACGGCAATGTCGACGAACTTGATTGCGCCTTGAGATGGTTGATCGAGCATGAAGAGGCGCGGCTTGCTATGGGTTGCCAAGCACGGGAATACGCTGAGTCACACTTTGATGTGAAACGGATCGCTGAGCGCTTCGATCAAATTCTTGGCGATGCACTTTGAGTAACGCGAAACTGACGGTTATAGCGACCTTACCTCCGCCGGTAACGGGGATGACGTTGATGACCAGCACTGTGGTTGCTGCGATGCAAAGTGTGGGAGATGTTCGCGTTATTGATCTGTCGCATCGGAGTAATTCAGGATGGCGTTGGAAATTCGTTAAGGGCGCAAAAGTAGTGATGGCCCTGCCGCGACTGCTTGCGAAGAGCCGCTCGAATCCGAACTGGCTATACATATGTGCGAATTCAGGAGCAGGTCTTTACTACGATGTTCTAATCGTTGCCGTTGCGCGGCTACTCAGATATCAGTGCGTGGTTCATCATCACGTCTATTCGTATATTTCACAGCGGGATTGGCGGATGGGACTAGTGGACCGAATGATCGGATCAAACGGTATTCATGTTGTTCACTGCAACGACATGGTGAGGGATTTTAGGAGTGTCTATCCCTCAATATCTAGGTTCGTGTGCGTGCCAGGGAGCATTGTTTCGCTCGAGTCGATTTCTGAACTCGCGGAACTACACTCTCCTTTCCGAATAGGCCATATGAGTAACCTAACCGTTGCGAAGGGTCTGGATGTAGTAATTGATACGTTTAAGTTGCTTCGGAATGAAGGCATAGATGTTGAGCTTGTTCTCGCTGGACCGGCTGAGACGAATATAGAAGAGCGTTTGATTGAGAAGGTGTGTTCGATGCATCCGGATGCGGTTGAATATCGAGGTCCCGTTTTCGGCCAATCAAAAATCGAGTTCTTCAGCGATATCGACTGCTTTCTCTTTCCATCACGTTATAAGAATGAGTCATGGGGAATTGTTTTAAGCGAAGCCATGGCTGCCGGTGTGCCGGTAATTGCCTTTGGTCGCGCCTCAATTCCATATGTTGTTGGGAATTCGGGAGGGCTTGTAGTTGACCCGAAAAAGTCATTTTGCGTTGAAGCAGTAGGTTGCGTGAAGCACTGGATCAACCATCCAGACGATTATAGAAGGGCGTCACGACGGTCGCGCCAACGGTCCGAAGAACTCGAATGCGAAGGAAGGATAAGGCTTCAATCACTGATAACACAATTACTCTCTGCTGAACCTGGTGATTTGGCGGCAGGCCTGGCTGGGAATGAAAAGTAAGTCTCGATTAGGGACTACCGGCGCGGACTACCGGCTTCCCGGCTTCCTGATCATTGGCGCGATGAAGGCGGGTACCACGACGCTGTACGAAGACCTATCCAATGTGAAAGGTATATACCTTCCGCCGGAAAAAGAGCCGAATGATCTGATTCTTGCTGATGTTGAGTCTGATCCCGGGGTCATGCGTTACGCCCGTAAATATAGCGCGGCACCATATGGATCGCTGTTGGGAGACGCATCGACTGCGTACGCTAAGCGACCTACATATGAAGGAGTTGCTGGTAGAGCTTGCCGCGTTCTTGGCCCAGATCTGAAGGTCATCTACATGGTGCGCGATCCCATTCGCCGGATCGTTAGTCAGTATCATCACCTTTGGGGCCTCGGCGAAGAGCATCGGCCGATCAACGAAGCGGTACTTGTGGACGAGAGGTACGTCGCATACAGCAGGTATGATTGGCAGCTTGAACCATGGAGAGCATGTTTCCCCGCAAGCCAGATTCTCGTTGTTCACTTAGAATCATATGTGCAACATCGTGCTCGAGAGTTCTGCCGAATTTGTGAGTTCTTAGAGGTAGGGGGCGAGACAAAGGTTTCGTCCGCTCATCGCAACAAGAGTGCGGGTAAGGCAGTAGCTAAGCACGGATCGATTATGGCGAAATTCGCGAAGTCACCCACGTACCTTTATCGAATCAAACCGATAATGCCGCGCGGATTGCGTGACGCAATTAAGTCATTGGTTTTGCCTAAAACCGCGAAGCTCACGGATTGCCTGGATCCCGCTATCGAATCAGAACTGCGGGCTCGTATACGTTCGTTGGACTGAATCGAGCAGTTAGTTTCCTGCTATTCCTTGTGGGTTGCGGTTAGGCCTGTTCAAGGAGAACGCGCTGTCTACGGTGAATGCGCCGGTTGTATGTGCGGCGGCGCCGTTGTATCGATAGACGTCGTCTGTGTTTTTGTCCACGACCCAGATGTCATTGCCGTTGGCATCGATACTGATGCCGCGAGGATTGATGTTGATAGGATCCAGAGTCCAGCTGCCCAGTAACGTTCCGTTCAGCGTGTACTTGAATACGCTGTCGAATTTACCCTGGGCATCGACCACCCACAGATTGGTTCCATCGGTGGTCATGCCCCAGGGGTCCTGGTTGCCGGCATCCAGCGCGAAGCTCGATGTGGGGCTCATGCTGCCACTCATTAACGTGGCGGCATTATCGTAGAAGTGAACTTGCTTGTTGCCGATGTCGGCGACCCAGATGTCTTCACCGTTGCTGGCGATCCCTTCTGGCTGAACTAGGCCATTAGCCTGCCAGCTGCCGAGTAACCCACCGTTGCTGTCATACACATAGATAAAGAAGTTCCTGTCAATGACCCAGACCCGGTCGGTTGAACGAGACGCGGCGGTGCCGGTAGCCCTAACGTTAGTTGAGTCCAGGTCATATCGATCCACAAGTCCACCGGCAGGATCGTATTCGAAGGTGTCATCCCGCGCGGCGTCAACGACGTAGAACTTTGTTGCATCGGCGACAGAGACGGTGACGGACACGTTAGCGGTATCGGTACCGGTGTTGCCGTCATCGACCTGGTAGGTGAAGGCGTCTGATCCGGTGAAAGCGGCATTGGGGGTGTAGACGATATAGTCATCGGTCAGATCCCCAGGTGACCCGTTGTCATTCACCGTGGCCGTGCCATTGCTCGGTGCGGCAACGATCGTCAGCAACAGCGGATCACCGTCACTATCGCTGTCGTTGACCAACACATCCACATTGACGGGTACATCTTCATCGGTCACCGCTACATCATCGTTGGCTACTGGGTCGCTGTTGCCACCGCCCACCGGGTTGACGGTGACGGACACGTTAGCGGTATCGGTACCGGTGTTGCCGTCGTCGATCTGGTAGGTAAAGGCATCACCACCGGTGAAGGACGCATTGGGCGTGTACACGATATAGTCATCGGTCAGATCCCCAGGTGACCCGTTGTCATTCACCGTGGCCGTGCCGTTACTCGGTGCGGCAACGATCGTCAGCAACAGCGGATCACCGTCACTATCGCTGTCGTTGACCAACACATCCACATTGACGGGTACATCTTCATCGGTCACCGCCACATCATCGTTGGCTACCGGGTCATCGTTCCCATTTGGCGTGCCGTCGCAGGCATCGCCGAGTCCATCGCCGTCGGCGTCGTCTTGTGTTGGATTCGCAACGTTAGGACAATTGTCGTTCAAATCCCCGATCCCGTCGCCGTCCTCATCTGCCATGAACTCCGCAAAAATGGAGTGGTCGCTGGACACATTGTTGAAGGTGTAGTTGGATAATGCCCCGATTGATGTTTGATCGACGATGACATCGTCGATTACGTTTCCGGCATCCGCTTGGATAGCAAAGGCTTGATTGTCCCCGACATTGACATTGATGAGGCCTGATGGCGTGATATTGCCGCCCGCGGCTGCACTCGCTGAGATCGCGAATGTTCCGGGATCGGTGTCGGGGTGGCCAACGAACAATGGGATAACCCTACGGTCCTGCTGCGCCTCGAAACCCTGGGTGTCCACGAGTTTGCGCGTTTCCGAGCCTCGAGTCTCGGCAACGACAGTTTGATAGGTACCGGTTGACGCCCAACCTGCGATGGAAACTGAAAAGGATGCGTTGTCAACTTCGAAAAGGGGTCCCATTTCGTCAGTAAACGTGCCGTTACGTGGATCGACTGCACCGCCGAGTATTTCCGTCACTCCGCCATCGGCAGTGAGAAACTCTGGAACGTTCTCGCCTTCTTTGCCTTCCATATTCATGCCCAGGATCCACGCTGTGGAACCGTGATTGGTGAACGGCACCCACTCACGGTTGATCTGCCGAATCCAGGCTTGGATACCGTTGGTTAGCCGTACGATACCGTGTGGGCCCATATCTTCGATGAAGAGTTCCGTTGCCTGCTCAGTGTTCTCGATAATCCAATCGGCTTCCGCCACATGTCGTACGACGAGTGTCTTCGGACTATTGTGAAGCAATCTTCGGCCCCCTGGGACCGCGCCAGTGGCGAGGTTTTCGAGAATGATAAAATCGCCATTCACATCGCTGATCTCAATGACACCGAAACCTGTGACTCTAGAGTAGATGAAGTCGATTTTTTTGACGTTATTTCTTACTGTAACGTCGTTGTCAATCTGATAGTCACCGAAGGGGAAATACACGATCTCGGCGCCTGAGTCGATCGCCAGTTGAACGGCGGCAGAATCATCTAAATTGTCGTCGGCGACGGCACCAAACGCGGTCACGTTTGCCCACTTGGAAAAGTCGTTGGTATGGAACTCGGGTGCTTCCCGTATCGGAAGATTGAGCGAAGTGGAAGGTGAGTCGTTCCATAGCTTGCCGAGCGCGGAGTTGTGAGACACCCATTCGTCGATGAACACCTCGGCTCCACCCGCCACGTCTGGTACTGGCGCGTTCGGGTGGTTGTCTATGGCGGTTCCGTAGCCGCGGACCGTCACATTTCGGGCAAACAAATAAGCCGCGTTCGTATGCTTGATTGCCGATTGGCTCGAAATCCCCCCTGTCAGTTCCGAATCGACCAGGCACACATACGCTTCTCCATCAGACTGCACAATAGCAGGGACCTGATTGTCGCTACGCAACTGTCTGATGGCGAGGTTCTTGCTGACATTGTGGATTCCGGCGGTGTGCTGTCCCGATAAGTCGATATGCTCCAATACAATGTTGTTGATAGACGTAATCGTAAAGATCCCGTAGTCGAAGCCATTAACAGTGAATTGCTTGACGAGGCCTGCGCCGGATATATCCTCGATATACAAGCCGTACAGACCGCTTGCTGGATCGGGGGACCGGATGGTTACATGACTGATTGCGCCCCAGTTCGCAACTTTGTAGTTGATCCCGATGGCTCCTGGGTTGCCACTGCCAATCTCAACAGTCATGTGCTGCACATAATTACCGTATCCGGAATTACCCCGTCCGCCGTCCTCCCCGTGCGTGGCGATGACTGGTTTGGGCTGCGACGCATCCGAATAGCCCGGCGCGTTGTCTTTTAGCTTAATCACGGTCAGTCCTTCTCCCTGGCCGTGGAGGCGCACGCTATTCTGTGTCCTTCCGAGGCTGTCAATGGCCTCGAGCGTGTCCGACACCACATAGGTTCCTGCGGGTAGGTATACGGCACGTGACTTGTGTCCGGTGGTGTACGAGTTCCAATCTGACATTGCACTCAGGATGGCATTTGTGTCGTCTGTTATCCCATCCCCCTTGGCGAAATACGGCGCATCCTTGACGTTGATTACGCCAGAATCGATCGGGAATTGAATATTGGGTTTGACGCTGATGGAGACCGCCGCGGTGTCGATTCCAGTGCTACCGTCGTCTATCTGATAGATGAAGACGTCTGATCCGGTGAACGAGGTATTGGGTGTGTAGACGACGTAGTCATCGGTGAGATCTGCGACTGTGTCATTATCACTCACGGTTGCTGTACCATTGCTGGGTGCCGTAAAGATCGTGAGTTGCAGCGGATCGCCATTGGCGTCGCTGTCATTGTCCAGGACGGTGATGATCAGGGGCGTACCTTCATTTGTTGATGCGGTATCGTCGTTTGCCACCGGGTGCACGTTTGTCATCGGGTTGACGGTGACCGATACGGTGGCAGTGTCCGTGCCGGTGTTGCCATCATCAATCTTGTACGTGAATTCGTCTGATCCGAAGAAGGATGTGACTGGTGAATAGACGATATAGTCATCGGTGAAATCAGCGGGTGTGCCGTTGCCATTGACGGTTGCCGTACCATTACTGGGTGCCGTAAAGATCGTCAGCTGCAGCGGATCGCCATCGGGATCATTGTCGTTACCCAGCACATCAACATTGACGGGAACATCTTCGTCAGTCACCGCGGTATCATCGTAGGCTACTGGGGTAGCGTTGCCGCCCGCCGGCATACCGGCAGGCAATGCAATGCCTTGGGGGTTACGATTTGCGGGATCGAGTGGAAAGGCACTGTTGGCCGTATAGGTGCCCGTCGTGTGTGCAGTGGCTCCGTTGTACCGATAGACGCGGTCTGTGTTCTTATCCACGACCCAGATATCATTGCCATTGGTATCGATACCGATACCGCGTGGATTGACGTTTAAGGGATCCAGAGTCCATGCGCCGACTAGGGTTCCGTTCCGAGCGTATTTGTGGACGGTGTCAAGCTGCCCAAGAGCGTTCACCAACCACAGGCTATTCCCATCCGTAGTAATCCCCCAGGGGTCCTGATTGCCGGCATCCAGCGCAAAGCTCGATGTGGGGCTCATGCTGCCACTCAGTGACGTAGCAGCGTTATCGTAGTAGTGGACTTGTTTATTGCCGATGTCCGCGATCCAGATATCTTTGCCGTCGGTGGCGATACCCTCTGGCTGGACCAAGCCGTCAGCCCGCCAGCTGCCCTGCAGCCCACCGGTGCTGTCGTACACGTAGACGAATGAGTTTCTGTCGACCACCCAAACTCGATCGCCAGCAGTAGACACGGCAGTACCCGTGGATCCGGCATTCGTTGAATCGAGGTCATGACGTTCGACAAGACTCCCGGCCGAATTGTATTGAAATTTATCGTCCCGGTAGGCATCCACGACGTAGAACTTGGTTGCATTGACGCCGTTGACCGTGATCGAGACGGTGGCGGTGTCCACACCGGTGTTGCCGTCATCGACCTGGTAGGTGAAGGCATCTGCACCGGTGAAGGACGCATTGGGCGTGTACACGATATAGTCATCGGTCAGATCCCCAGGTGACCCATTGTCATTCACCGTGGCCGCTCCGTTACTCGGTGCGGCAAACAGGGTCAGCTGCAGCGGGTCGCCATCGGTATCGCTGTCGTTACCCAGCACATCCACATTGACGGGTACATCTTCATCGGTCACTGCCACGTCATCGGTAGCTATCGGCGACGTGTTGGGAATTGGACCAGTGTCGTCGTACATCGCCATATATGTAGTACTAATCGTAGGAACTGTAATTAAACGCGTCGCATCTGGTTCTCCATCTCCCCACATACTGAATTCGTAGACATTTCCATTCGCGATCACTGACTCGGGTACGATAACGGTGTGCTGGAAACCAATGAGCGTGTCATATGAAAACGGTGTGCTTCTTGGCAACCCATCCAAATTAGACGTGTTGCCTCCCGGGAGGTTGGTCGAGATGGTTATATCAACCTTATCGGGCAGGATCGATATTTCATCGGCGCGAGTGAGTCCGTCGGGGTCGGTTGCAGACAAGGAGATTAAATACCGGGTATTGTCGGAATAATCGTGCCCTGTCGTAGGAATATTCAGGGTGATGCACGATGAGTCTAGAGGGGGACATGGGACCCCGATAGCGTCGGTCAACACCGGGTGAATGTGGTCGTCGTGGCCAAACCCGATAGACCACCTCAGGTCCTCGATTGTTAGAATACTATCTGCGTCCGTAGCGACGCCGCGAATATCTATGCTCTCCCCGGCGCGAAATAATTCTCCCGCTCCGGGCTCAGCGATAACAGGCATCGGGGGATCGCCGACCTCAATTAAGATCGGTGTCGAATTGGTCGTTCGTACACCGTCGCTCACGCGCAGAATGGCTTCATAGCTGCCTTTATTAATATAGCTATGTGAGACGATTGCATTATTGGACTGGTTTCCGTCGCCAAATTCCCAGGCATAAGTTAGCGACTGATTCTCCGGATCAGTTGCGGCGCCGATGAAGTCGACAGCAGCTGGCGCGGTCGGTGATGCGGTGGGAGCAGCGGAGGCGTCTATGATCACTGGTGGGAGATTGCCACTTAGATAGTTGATGCGCCGTAGCTCGCCATTGATCTTGAGATAGTACAGCGCGCCATCAGGACCGACGTCGAGATCAATCGGCGATTGCAGTTCTAAATCGCTAGTAAATTGAAAGCCCCCAACGGGTACAGCGGCGTCCACATTTCCATTTGTGTCGAACGTGATGTATCTGATCCACCCGCGACTAAAATCTGCGAAGAACAGAGCATTTTTGTAGGGGGCCGGAAACAGCTGCGCGCGATAGAGAGGGCCCAAAATTATTGACCGACTGTCGACGTGCTGAATGCTAAAAATCGGTGCGGAATAGTTTTCAGGTTCCGCGCCCAAGCAGCTTGGACCTTCGCAATTCGGCCAGCCGAAATTGACTCCGCCATCGGTGAGCGTGGCGTGGTGGATATCTTCATGGGAGACATCGGGACCGGTCTGTATGTTGCCGCCCACCTCACCTACGAAGAGACGTCCCTCAAGAATGTCCCATGTGGCTCGAAACGGATTACGCAATCCCAGCGTCCATATCTCATCCAGATTTCCGCCTAGGCCATCGATGAAGGGATTATCGTTGGGAATCAGATGCGAGTTATCCTGCCCCGACACCCATGGCCCGCCGCTGTCTACACCGCCTGGAGATACCCGGATGATTTTTCCTGCGGCAAGTGTGAGGTCTTGTGCGTTATCAGGAGTGCCGTTGTCGCCAATCGTGAGATATAGGTTGTTGTCCGTCCCGAACGTCAGACCCCCTCCCCAATGAGCGGAAACAGAGTTGATCGGTACCGAACCCTCCCAGATTACGAGCTCGTCTGATGTGCTGGCGATTCCGCCTAGATCAATGAAACGCGATATGCGGGCACGATCCGATACTGAATTGTGGTAGTAGACGTACAGATATCGATTGGTGGCAAATTGTGGGTCGAGAGCTACGTTGTGCAATCCTTTTTCGCCGCTATCGTCAACATTGGGGATTTCCAGGTACAGTGAGCTTGTGGAGTAGTCGTCCGCCGGACTCGAAATGAAGATGGAACCATCGCGCTCAAGGATTAGCGCGTCACCGGATGGCAAGAACTCGAGAGCCACTGTTCCAGTGTAGGAATTGTCTAGTAGCTCATCAGTGAAGTCTTCTGGTAGAGACCATGCGGGTATCAGGAACCCGCAGATCAGTAATCCCACGAGCCACCTGTTCGCGACGCTCACGCCTACGTCTCGGGTGCGATGTAACGTCCGTTTTGCGAAGTTGTTCATCTGTAGTCGCATATCCTTGTGTTCAGTTCACCGATTATCTGAGTTAGGGTGCCGTGATTCCTTGTGGATTACGGTTAGGCCCATTCAAGGAGAACACGCTGTCTGCGGTGAATGCGCCGGTTGTATGTGCGGCGGCGCCGTTGTATCGATAGACGTCGTCTGTGTTTTTGTCCACGACCCAG
>Ga0315336_1003521_pt1 | contig 20609 bp, 18 predicted proteins | sample ASW5metaG_FD_204512 | JGI IMG/M metagenome (GOLD analysis project Ga0315336, IMG submission 204512) | Ammonia-oxidizing marine archaeal communities from Monterey Bay, California, United States - ASW #5 | ecosystem: Environmental > Aquatic > Marine > Intertidal zone | place: USA: California... | reverse complement strand
GCGTTGTTTTTGTAAGTCGCCATGAAAAGGCTCCGATTTGAAAAGAATTGTTGGCGCGGTGTAGCGGTTTGTTACTGACCTTGCAATGCCGCACGTATCTCTGCGGGACAAAGTGGGCTGTCTAGAGGCACTAAATCGCCATCATCCGTCAAACAAATTAGCTCCGTACCGCCGACTTTTGTGAAGTAGCGTTCAGGCGGCAAATAGAGCGGACGGTTCGCGCCTTTGTTTTTCTCAGCAGCATATTTTTCACGCTGTTCGCGGAAGCGACGTGATACTTCTGCCATTTCTGCAGGTGTAAATGCACGGCCATTTGTCGACAGGTTTTTCAAATCGACAACTCGCGCACCACGAAGCAATTGAATCTCCGCAGGTGTCAACTTAGACGCATCCAACAGAACTTTGTCTGAGTCTTCAGGCAGTTGCGCAATCGCACTAGACTTCGTTGGGATTGGAAGTACGTCAGAACTTTTGGGTAGAACCAAGTCAGCACGTTGGTTCTTAACGTCCTCTTTCGACTCGCGCGGCAATAAGCCGATGCCTTTCAATGTCTCAGACATCACTTCGCGCTCAAACGTTTCTCCATCAGAAAAAGCGTTGGTGCCTTCAATAGTCGTACATGCGCTGAGTGCAAAAATTGAAGCTCCGACGAATGCGAATTGCAGTGGGCGCACTTTAAGATCCATTGATTTTAACCAAACAGAAAAATTCATTTTGCGTCTCTACTCCAACTCAAATAAGTCGCGCAATTTCCAACCCTAAACCGGCTAAAGCCAGAATGGGGCAATTTTAGGCCGTTTCCGGCTTTGATGTGAACATATCCCACACTAAAGCAAATAGGCCAAGTGCAATTGCGACATCCGCAATGTTAAAGATGTACCAGTTATAGCCATAGGCATGGAACGAGAAGAAGTCCGCGACCGCGCCATAAATGACACGATCCACGATGTTGCCAAGCGCTCCACCAAGCACAATTGCCAAGCCCCAGCGCACAAGGTTTGTTGTGGCTGTTGCCCACCAGTAGGCAAGGCCAAGCACAGCTACAAGCATGATGCCGACTAGCCCCCAACTGGGTAGCCAAGATAGCCAGCCATATGAAATGCCGGGATTCCAGACCAAAACATAGTCGAAGAACGGCGTGACCTGCGCATATTCACCGCCAGACCATCCGAGCACTTTGATCATGTAAAATTTGTGGGCCTGATCTAGTAAGGCCGCAAAAATGAAGGCAAAAATAGACTTGTGAGCTAAATTCGCCTTCATCAATCTTATACCTGAGCCAATTCACGCAAAGCTTGTGCATCGCGCAATGTTACGTCAGGGAACTCATCGTCGCTGCCAACTTCTGGCAAGACTTTCCACGAGCGTTCACATTTATTGCCTTCAGCCATTTTCGGAACAACTGACACGCCAGGAACATCGTCCAAACGGAAAGCATCCGATGGGCCTTCGTTCTGAAGCACATTGGCGCCGCTGGTGATAGAAATTTCTGCGGCATCCTGACCGTGAAGCGCTACATAAAGATCCGCATCAGAGATGAAAATATCCGGCGCAGACTCTAGAGAAGAGCCGATACGTTTTTCGCGGCGTTCAATTTCAAGCGCCCCAGTTACCACACGACGAACCTTGCGGATCTTTTGCCATTTGGCCGCAAGATCGTCATTCACCCAAGATGCAGGGATTTCTGGGAACTGGCGTTTGTGAACTGATGATCCATCTTCAGGATTACGCTCTAGCCACACTTCTTCCATTGTGAAAGTCATGATTGGCGCGAGCCAAGCCGTCAGGCACTCATACAATGTGTTGAGGACCGTAAGTGAACTCTTGCGTGTATTGCTCGAAATTGGATCGCAATAGAGCGCGTCTTTGCGGATATCAAAATAAAGCGCAGACAAGTCAGCGGTCATGAAGTTAAACAGCGTTGAGAAGACGCGTTTGAAGTCATAGTTTGCGTATGCGTCACGCACTTCTTTGTCCAGCTGTGCTGCACGGTGCAACATATATTGCTCAAGTTCTGGCATATCCGCTGGGTCAACTTTTTCACCCTCATCGAAATGCGCAAGGCTACCAAGCAAAAAGCGAAGCGTGTTGCGCATCTTACGGTAAGCATCCACCGTGGTTTTGATGGCTTCATCGCCAACACGACTGTCTTCTGTGAAGTCGATAGAAGCGGACCAAAGGCGCAGAATGTCTGCACCATACTGTTTGATTAGGTCCTGCGGCGCGACGATATTGCCCAAAGATTTGGACATTTTACGACCGTCTTTATCCATCGTGAAACCGTTTGTGATGACGGTTTTAAACGGCGCAACGCCACGTGTTCCACATGATTCAAGCAGTGAAGATTGGAACCAACCCCGGTGCTGATCAGAACCTTCTAGATAAACATCTGCAGGCCAAGCGTGATCTTTGCGCTTTTCCAAAACGAAAGCGTGGGTTGAACCACTGTCAAACCATACGTCCAGAATGTCTGTGACGAGTTCCCATTCGCTTGCATCATGGTCGCTGCCTAGGAAACGCTCTTTTGCGCCTTCTTCAAACCAAGCGTCAGCGCCTTCTGCTTCAAAAGCATCCGCGATACGTTGGTTCACAGCTTCGTCTTTAAGAACTGTTGCGTCTTCCTTGACGAACACACAGATCGGCACACCCCAAGTACGTTGGCGCGAAAGCACCCAATCAGGGCGACCTTCAACCATTTTGCGCAATCGGTTTTGACCTGCTTCAGGTTCGAAACGTGTTTTATCAATCGCGGTCAACGCACGTGAACGAAGCGTATCGCCTTCACCATCAATATCGCGATCCATGTAAACGAACCACTGCGGCGTGTTGCGGAAGATGATCGGCTTCTTCGAACGCCACGAGTGCGGATATGAGTGTTTCACTCGACCACGAGCAACCATGTTGCCACGTGCTGCAAGTTCAGTGATGACCATTTGGTTGGCCTTACCCTTTTTACCCTTGTCATCGATGATGCGTGCGCCATCAAAGCCCGGTGCGTCTTTGGTGTAATAGCCACCATCATCAACACAGAACGGGATTTGAGGATCGATGCCGCGCGCCTCGATGGCTTGGGCATTGTTCATCCATACTTCAAAGTCATCTCGGCCGTGACCAGGTGCGGTGTGCACAAAGCCTGTACCCGCATCGTCAGTCACGTGATCACCAGCAAGCAAAGGAATTGAATGCGTATATGCGTCTGCATGACCGTTGAGCGGGTGATCACATTCGATCGTGTTCAACACACTAGCTGGAACATCAGCAAGGCGATTGAAAGCTTCAACGCGTGACTTGCCAAATACATCTTCAGCCAGCGCATCTGCTAGAACCAACTTCTCGCCAACATTGACCCAATTGTCTTCCGGCGCATCTGTCACTTCATACAGGCCGTATGAAATTGTGTTCGAGAATGAGATCGCGCGGTTACATGGAATTGTCCAAGGTGTTGTGGTCCAAATGGTTACTGCTGCATCAAGCAAATGCGTAAGCAAAGCCTCATCAGCATCAGTGCCGCCGGCAGCTTTCACTGGGAACTTCACCCAGATCGCATCACTTTCGTAGTCGTGATATTCAATTTCAGCTTCAGCCAATGCAGTGCGTTCAACAACAGACCACATCACAGGTTTTGAGCCACGATAAAGCTGACCAGATGTCGCAAATTTCATCAGTTCGCGCGCAATCTGTGCTTCCGCATCATAGCTCATGGTGATGTATGGGTTATCCCACTCACCGTTTACACCTAGGCGTTTAAACTCTTCACGTTGAACATCGACCCAGCCTTTGGCAAACTCGCGACACTCCTTGCGGAATTCGTTGATCGGCACTTCGTCTTTATTCTTGCCTTTGGCGCGGTATTTTTCTTCGATCTTCCATTCGATTGGAAGGCCGTGACAATCCCACCCCGGCACATATGCAGCGTTAAAGCCCTGCATCTGCATGGAGCGCACGATGATATCTTTGAGGATTTTGTTCAGCGCGTGACCGATGTGGATGTTGCCGTTCGCATATGGAGGGCCATCGTGTAGCGTGAATTTTTCTTTGTCTTTTGATGCTTCGCGCAGCTGACCATATAGGTCCATGTCTGCCCAGCGCTTCAGCCAGCTTGGCTCGCGTTTTGGCAGACCAGCACGCATCGGGAAATCTGTTTTGGGCAGATTAAGCGTCGAAGAATAGTCTTTTTTGTCAGTAGCCGCTGCTTCACCAGAAGCATTGTTCTTATCGTTCATGTTGGATCAATTCCATATTTTGGAAATTCGTACATTCGCCGTATTGGGTCGATTCCGTTGATGCGGACTTTGATCCCTTGATGCTGGCGAGATTTGCTCAATCACCCGACGCTCCGTGCTGCGCGCTAGCGGCAGCTCACGAAGGCCGGCTGGTAATTCGTGGTATGGGATCGAACGCGCCAAAAATCCGCACGCGAACACTCTTGTTCGCCGCGTTGCAAAGACTGCACATTTTGTCGTTCAAATTCATTCGATAAGCTTTTGATTATTGCGTACATCGAAATAATGCACAAAGCCCTGAAAAGTCAACAGATCCAAGCCAAATTGCCCGAACTGCCATGCAGAAGAGCAATGAACTATTCTGTGAAAAATCCAAGTTTTCTGTCGAGATCAGAGATCGCTTTTTCTGCAGCTAGGTTTTCTTTGGCGTCAATGCTGTCTTGATCCATTGCATCAATCAGTTCTTCAACGCCTGAGAAATTCTTCTCGCCGCGCAAATATTTGGTGACGGCAACTTCTAGCTTTTCGCCATAAATCTCAGTTTTGAAATCAAAGATATGCGTTTCAAAAAGCGCTTTGCCATTGTCAAACATTGGCCGGCGACCATAGCTCGCAACGCCATCATATTGCTTGCCATTATACAGCACACGCACAGCGTAGATTCCCAGTTGCAAACCTTCAAAGGGTGAAAGCGCAATATTTGCAGTTGGATAACCCAACTCACGGCCTCGTTTGTCGCCGTGGCTGACTTCGCCTGAGATGAAGAAATGATAGCCCAACAGAGCATTCGCATTTGGAATGTCACCTGAACGCAAAGCATCACGAACACGAGAAGATGAAATGGGCACTGAATGATCATCCAGCATGCCACAAATCTCAACATCAAATCCGTGCTGTTTGCCTGCCCCTGACAAAAACTCAGGTGTGCCTGCGCGCTCTTTTCCAAAGTGGAAGTCTGCGCCTACGGCAACTGCACTCACGTCGATAGCATCGACAAGAAAGTCTGAGACAAATTCTTCAGCCGTTTTACCAGCAAGATCTTTGTTAAACGGCATAACAATAATGCCATCAAAACCCAAGGCTTCAACCAAACGCGCCTTCTGGTCCCGTTCAGTAATGCGGAACATGAAAGGTTCTGGCGCAAAAACATCACGTGGATGAGGTTCAAACGTTAGGACAACCGCTGGCTTACCATTGGCTTCAGCCATTTTTTTTGCTTGCGCAAACACAGTTTGATGTCCGCGATGACAGCCGTCAAAGTTACCAATTGCAATGGTAGCGCCGCGCAAATATGCAGGGAATTGAGAAATATTCTCAACTATTGAAAAGGCCATAGCCGCGTAGGTCCTCATAAAACGTGATTGTCACGCTCTTCGAAATTCTGGCGCAAACTGCCCTTTTCAACTCACATTTGCAAGTCGCAAAGCTACGAAGAAATAAAACTTAATGTGAAACCGAGCCTGAGCGCCATAGGTGTTTCTCCTAGATGCTTGGTTTACCTGCCTTTCAAGGCACCATGCATAAGCTTTAACGACATATTCGCGTTGGAAATGTACTGGGGACCAACCATGCCATTAAATAGAAATCTACGTATACTAATTGTCGACGATTACTCCACAATGCTGCGTATTCTGCGGAACTTGCTCAAACAACTCGGCTTTGAAGATGTGCAAGAAGCAACAGACGGCCAAGCCGCACTCGCACTGTTCGAAAATCATACATTCGATTTGGTGATATCAGACTGGAACATGGAGCCTATGACAGGGTTTCAACTGTTGAAGTCCGTTCGATCTCGCCCAGCGATTGCGGCGACAAAATTCATCATGATTACCGCCGAATCTGCAACGGAGAATGTGATTGAGGCGAAGAAAGCTGGCGTGAACAATTACATCATCAAGCCGTTCACTTCAGAAGTTTTGCTCGGTAAAATTGAAACCGTCTTCGCTCAGCAGGTGGCTTAATCATGGGGCAATCTCACATCTACGAAGCCTCTCCCGAACTTGAAAACGAAAACACAAACGGCAGCGAAGAAAGAGAAATCCCGCTGTATGAAGTGATCGCAATGGCTGAAAAAGTGACATCCGCGTTAAAACCGTTGGTGCGCAGCTTGGACAAATCCATGTATCGCGAACTCAAAGACATGCTGCGCAATATTGAAGAGCTGCGCGGCGACCTCTCTATGGTTGATCCAGACGATATATTCTCCCGTCGGATCCCAGAAATGGGCAAAGAGCTTGGTGCCATCGTTGCTGCAACCGAGGTGGCTACGAACACAATCATGAGCATTGCAGAGCAAGTGATGGAAGTTAAGCACGAAGATCCAAAACAATACGCCGAAGCTGTGCAACAGCACATGATGGCCATCTTTGAGGCATGCACTTTTCAAGACCTTACCGGCCAGCGTGTTACTCGGATCATTCAAACAATCGAAGTGATCGAGCAACGTATCGAAGTGCTTTGTCGACTAATTGAGAACAATCAAATTACGCCGATGGCTGACAAATCAAGCGACACCGAAAAACGGAACAAAGAGCGTTTGTGCAATGGCCCAGCCAACGAAGGTGAAGGCATAAATCAAGAAGCTGTGGACGCTATGTTCTAGCGTCCGACAGTTGAGTTTTTACCAGACCAGCTTTGGGTTGAACCCGACCACATTCGCACCAGTTGGAGCGAGAAGTTGTTGCATAAGCGCTTGGTCAGGTTGATCAAAATCGCCCAAATCATGTGCGTGAATTGACCCCGAAATGAACAGAAAACCCGCATCAATGGCTGCAGCACCCGTAGCATCAGTGCGCGCACTGTCGCCAATTGCGACAACCTTTTGATCTGTTAAAGCAATGCCTCTTGTGGCCAATGCAAGATCTGCAGCTTTCGTGTAGATTGGGGCGAACGGTTTACCGGCCATGATGACTTCTCCGCCTGCCTCTTCATACACGTCTGCAAGGGCGCCTCCGCAATAAATCAGCTGATCGCCGATTTCAACGAACTTGTCTGGATTAGCACAAATGAAGGGTAGTTTTCGAGATTTCCATTCCAATACATCATCAGCATAATCGGACGGTTCACGGCCGTATTCTAAATCCGAGCAGATAATTGCATTTGCTTGCTCAAGCATGCCGAACTTCACGTCGATACCGTCAAAAAGCCCGTCATCGCTTTGAGGTCCAAGGCGATAGATCGTTTTGCCTTGATAACTGGCGATCAGATCTCTGGTCACCTCACCAGAACTTACCAATGCATCGAACGCGTCAGTTGGAACGCCCATTGCCAGCAGTTCACCTTCAATTTCATTAGAAGGTCTAGGCGCATTGGTCACCAAAACGACTGCGGCGCCAGTTTTGCGAAAGTTGATCAGAGCCTCAACAGCTGTGGGGTTAATCACCTCGCCATTGTGGACAACGCCCCAAACATCGCAAAAAGCGACATTGAATTGATCAGAAATTGAGCGCAGCCCGCGCCGTTCAATGGAAGTCGACATGAAAGTTCCTAGGTGAGTTTAATTCGCGGCCCGACGTGTGGTCACGTTTTCACCGGTTAGATCTGGGCGAACCGGTGAAGGAGGTGCAATGTGATTGCCTTGAGCGAACGGTATATTGTCATCCAAAAGCTCAAGAATATGCTCTTCAGCTTCTACGTTTTCCATGATCAAGCCAATTTCATACCGACCAACAAAATCAGCCAAATCTGACCGATGATAATCAGTGTAATCTAGCGGATTAGCAATGAAACGCTGGGCGTCAGCGCGCACGTAGCGAACTTTACGCTCTTCAGATAGCATTTGATACGACAGACGAAGTGAGCTGACTTTGTCGATACAGACTTTCGCGCCACTTCGAAGAATTTCATCTAGTGATTGCAGCTCAGCAGAACGCAGAGAGTCGTAGACACCCTGTGCAATCAAAAACACAAGACTGGCCGAAACGGCCCTATTTGCACCAAGGATTGATCCAACAGATTCTGACCCACCTCGGTCTGTCAGCAGCGCGTTAGAAATTGGAACGAAAATGGTCGTCGGATCACCTGCCACATTGGAGCGGTGAATGATATTCGCAGCCTGACGCACCATTAGCTGTTCAACTTCAGAAATGGTGCCCGTTGCATCTTCATGATGCAAAAACTCTTCAGCGTGATGCAGCACGCCATCGTCAGTGATCAGTTTTGGCATCAATTCATAACCAAGTGGTCGGCGCTGAGGCAGACCAACGATTGGTTGCAAATATTGCTCAATTTGATTCTTCGCTAACGCCTCTTGAACTTTTTTGATTGGCACACCAGGCACAGCCGGAGGCTCAACAACTTCTAAGCCGCCTCTGGCTTCATCTTCCTCATCGGCAGAATATTCTGGACGGGAAGGTTTTGCGCCGCTCAGCTGATTTTCTTCAATCTCTGCAACAGCTTCCGCCAACTGACGAACAACTGTACCCAGCACCGAAACATCGGCTTCAAGATTGTCGGCGCGCTCGTTGATATTCAGTCCAGAAAGATAGGTAACCTGATCGCTGATTAGTTCTGACGTTTTCGCGACCGTGTTGAGTTGGCGAGCAATCTCTTCGGTCTGTGTAACAAGGTACGATTCGGTGCGCCGACGGAACTTTGCTTCAATGAAAACAAAGCTGGCCAAAAGGGCGACGATCGTCACCAAAAATGCCTCGATCACAGTGAACCCGAGCGCAAAATACGCCGTAATTCCAACGCTCACACAGGCAACTGCCAAAAAAAACAAAACGATAGCGCGCAAAACCGACTGATTCCTTATCTATCGAGAATCCAATGATATTCGCCCCACCATCGCACGCATCCTTCGCAATTGGGAGGATTCAGTCACTAATATTGCGAAAAACACACGATTTTTTCGAATATGGGGCAATTGCAAACACTTTGTTTACCCTATTTGCTGAGTATGGCCTCGAGCAAGAATGCTTTAGTACGACCCAGAATCGGGAGAAACGCCATAATGCCTGTCGCAAATGGCTTATTGTGTCCTACCCAAGTTCTCGTCATTGACCGTGACAGCTTGGTATATAACGAGTGCCTCAAGTTCCTCTCCAAAGACTGGGGAGATGATTTGCCATGCACACGTGTGGAAAACGGTCGTACTGCGCTTAGCGCACTAAAATCCCAAGAATTTGATGTCGTAATTTGTGATCTAGGCAGTATCGTAGACATTGACCCTCACGCTGAAGCGGCCCTTCACAAAATCACAAGCCAAGCAGCTGGCTCACTGGTGCTCGCCTTGTCCGATGGCGGTTCAGTTTCTATGGCTGTTGCAGCAATGCGTTCTGGCGCTCACGACTACTTCGCAAAGCCAGTGGCCGCGAATGTGTTGTTTGAGCGACTGCAAGAACTGTCTGTACGTCACGGCAAGCGCCGAAATCTCGCACAACCTAAATCCACATCTGCGGGTCTAGATTTTGAAGGCTTTATAGGCAACTCGCCTCAAATGCAGGTGATCTACGAACAGATCGGCCGAATTGCTCCTTCTGCAGCTCCAGTGTTCATCACTGGTGAAAGTGGAACTGGCAAGGAAGTCTGTGCAGAAGCATTGCACGCTCGCTCCAGCCGTAAAGACAAAAGATTCGTTGCTATCAACTGTGGCGCCATTCCGCGCGACTTGATGGAAACGGAGCTATTTGGTGTTGCCAAAGGCGCTTTCACTGGGGCTATGGATGACCGTGAGGGTGCAACCGAGCTTGCCAACGGCGGAACGCTGTTCTTAGACGAAATCGGCGAGCTTGATCTTAGTCTACAGGCCAAGCTACTGCGTTTCTTGCAAACTGGATCAATCAATCGTGTTGGCGAAGCGATGCCACGTGATTTAGATGTGCGCATTATTTGTGCCACCAACCGCAACCCAATGCAGATGATCGCGGAAAAGGAATTCCGCGAAGACCTTTTCTATCGTCTTCATGTTCTTCCAATCCATCTGCCGCCTCTACGTCAACGTCCTGCAGACATTTTGCCGATCGCGGAGAACTTCTTGCACGTTTATGCAAAGGAAGAAGGCAAAGAGTTTGTTGGATTTGATCGCGAAACTGCTGACCAATTCATGGAACGCGAATGGCCGGGCAACGTCCGCCAGATCCAAAACCTCATTCGACGCATTGTTGTAATGCACGAAGGTGACCTTGTGACATCACGCATGGCACGACTGGCCGATATTGAGACAAAAGGCGCGGTGCAATCACCGGTGCCAACTTCCCATATTCCAAACAGACATGCGCAAGCCATAAGTGAGCAAATGTTGCCGCTATGGCGCCAAGAGCAAAAGATTATTGAAGACGCCCTCACAGCGTTTAGCGGCAACATTTCACAAGCTGCTGCCGCGCTTGAGATTAGTCCTTCAACAATCTACCGGAAAAAGCTCAGCTGGGAAAAGCTAGAAGCTGAAAGCCAAAGCGCCGCCTAAACTATGATCAATTTGAGCGACGTGCGGATTGAAACCGCACGACAAAGCGATCTTGAACGCCTCGTTAAACTGCGTCTTATCGCCATGAAACCCAGCCTTGAACAGATTGGCAGGTTTAACCCTGAACGCGCTCGCGCTCGGTTTGAAGGCGAATTTCAGCCGGAGCACACTCGTTTGGTTCTACACAAGGATGACTTGATCGGGTGCTATGCGGTCATTCCTAAAGTCAACAAACTCTATTTGGCCCATCTCTACCTTTTACCAAAAGCTCAAGACATGGGACTTGGAAAGCAGTTGATGCTGCGTGTGTTAGCAGTTTGCAAAGAAGCGCGCAAAGACATGTTTTTGATCGTACTTGATCAGAGCCCTGCGCTCAATTTTTATGAAAAACATGGTTTCAGCGTGTTATCTAAAGATGGTGTGGACATCACGATGGAACTTAAGTTCAGGGATTAGTTGCTAATCTCTACGTTAAGTTTGTCGAATTGAACTTCACTGCCGTCGGTGCTCTTCACACTGAACACCACGTCTCGCATGCCCACAGCCCAATTGCGCGCTAGCTCGAACGAAAACTCTTGGTTCCAACCAGACATTGCAGCTTCACCAACTTGTTTATCTCCGAGCCAAAACGTAAGAGGCACCAATGTTGAAGCTGGCTCGCGACGAACAAGACCGGAAATCCGAGAAATTTGAGTTCTTGGCAACAAGGAAATTATTTGTTGATCGCTCTGCATATTCAGCCAATTTCGGTCTACTTGCAGATTTGATGCTTTGAATATCTTCAGTGGCTCCATTGCTGGCAAGCCGTTACGCATAATGACGATGTCATCCAATTGCTCAACACGCTCGAAGTATTTCTCGAGAATGCTTCGAGCCCCCGCCACTCTGTGAATTTTGGCAACTACATAAGCGGTATCGCCAGCATGTTCAGCTAGCTCAATGTTGAAAGCAATGTTACGTGGGTCACGCGCCAAACATGCCACCGGCAGCTTTCCGCGCACCGTATTGTCTATTGGCCCGCACTCGGTCCAAAGAAGGCCAGCAACGAAGGTATTGGGCTGATCGAGCACTTTATTGGCGACAAAGAAATCTCCAAGCTCTGTCCAGTGCAAAGCTCCGTTAGTCGGGTCATTGGTGCCTTGATCAGCGGGTAGATATTTTCGGGCCCACCCATTGGACGTGTGCGTTACTAAACCCACAACCAGTAAAGTGCTCAACACCAAACTCACAGCTAGCCAACCGTTGACCAGTTTTGGCCGTTTTTCGTAAGCAATTGCTGCAGCGGCTCCAAGAATTGGGAACAACATCATGTAGCCAGGTGCCTGCCAATGAAAATGAAACTGTGTGTCAGACCAAGCGGCAACAATTGTGAACAAGACAATTGGTCCATGCGCCAACATTACAAAGAAAAAGCTCATGCCAGTTGGTGCGCTTTTTGGATAGCTGCCAGCTGATCCTTTAAGCAACGTACGTAAACCAACCCAAAGTGCCGGTACAGCAATCCAAGGCGTAATATAGATAAGCTGCCCAAGGATCATTCGAAACAGCCATTCCACTCGGAATTCTTCGCCTAGAGCGCGACCACCTTGAAAGGCAAAGGAAGCCATGTCGTTCTGCACATTCCAAAGAACTACTGGGATTGAAACGACGGCTGCGACTGCAATCGCCAAATATGGCCCGGGATGCAGTATCCATTTGCGTGCATTCTTGTTGAAAAGCACAAACAGGCCAGTTCCGTACACTAGAAACACTGCATGGTACTTCGTCATAAATGTCAGACCGACCATCAAGCCGATCAGAAGCCAACTTTGCAAGGTAGGGCGTTTCTCAGGATCGAAGAGAACGTCCAGTAACAGCCAAACAGCGAACAGCCACAAAAGCGTTAGTGGCGCTTCTGGTTGCATCCAAGAACCGATGGACAGTGTAAAGAGGATCGGAACATTGGCGATGATCGCCGTTAGAAGACCTGCTCGTTCAGAATGAAGGCGCGCACCAAGACGATAAAACATCCATGTGGCAGCCGAAAACATTAGGATGAATGGCATCCGAAGAACGATTGGCGCTTCGCTGAAGAAGAGTGTTTTCGTCGCCCAAATGATCCAGAGGAATACTGGCGGTTGATCAAAGTAGCCAAGGTGTAATTGTCGGGCTGAGCTTAAATAGTAAGCCTCGCCAATGACTAGGTCTATGGACCAAGCACCCCAAATACGCAGAAGTGTTGTCGCAATAATGAGCAACAACACAGCATTACGAATTGAGCCCTTTGGAGCGGCAATTCTTTTGCAATGCTGTTCATCGCCCATCAGACTTTGCTCCAATTACGTTAGCTTAGCTGCGCCAAGTGAATATGCGTGTCATGGCATAGTTGAACACCATGCTAATCACAATGCCCGCAATTGCAGCAACATAGAACAATGAATTGGTTTCAAAAATGAAGGCAGCTACTGACACGTTAGCGATCGCGGGGATCGCACACACAGCGTAAAAACTGGCCAATCCGCGCCAGTATTTCGCACCACGCAGTTGACGATCAGCATAGGTCAACATGTTATTCAAATGGAAATTGGAGGTCATCGCGACGATCGTTGCAAACAGCTGTGAGTTGGTAAAATTAAACCCAAACCATCCACTAGCTGCTGTCAAAGCAGCCATGTGAACCAGAACTCCGAATGCTCCAACTGCTGCGAATAGCAAGAAGCTAACGGGAAGCAGCCCGCCTGTCATCTTAGATAGCGCTAGCCCAAAGAACTGGATCGCAACCAACGCGCTCATTTTGCTTTCGCCATCGTAGCGTGCGCGGAACGTAAAGCCGACTTCGCCGATATCGAGTGGTGTTTTCATATTGCGAGCAGTTGCGATGATATCAAGCAGGATCTTAAATCCTTCGCTAGACAGGTTTGGCGCCACAGCGTCGAACTTGTCGCGCTTGAGCATAAAGAAGCCAGTCATAGGATCGGAAATCTTGGTGCCTGTGATCAAATTGGCGATCCAATTTGCGACATTTGATCCCATTTCACGAAACTTTGTGAGCCCTTGCTCAGCCGTCTGGCCGCCATAAAAGCGGGACGCGAGAACAAGGTCTTTTCCACCAGTGACCTTTTCGAACATCTCAGGAAGCACGGTCTCATCGTGCTGCAAGTCAGCGTCCATCACTGCAACAATAGGTGCTGTTGCTGACGATATACCTTCAACACATGCTGAAGAGAGGCCGCGACGGCCAATGCGTTTAATGCAATGTACGTTCGACTTTTTGGTCCCTAGCTCTTTTACAATCTCTGCTGTGCCATCAGGGCTGTTGTCATCAACAAAAGTAATGTCCCACGCGATGTCACTCAACACATTCTCGAGTTTCTCGACGAGAAGTGCGACGTTGCCTGCTTCATTGAATGTTGGAACGACAAGTGAAAGCTGAGGCGTAGTGTTTGTAGAAGTCATAAAGTCCTAAGTATCGCTCTCGCGATCCGTCCAATTAGTCAATTCAGATGATTGTTAGTCTGCGCAAATAGCACAATTGAGACGATTACTCGTCCTTGAGCCAAAAGGCAATCTTTGAGATCAAAATTCCAAATAGTATGAACAAACTATCAACGCCGCAATTGCAGCGACACTGCAGCTTTACGCTGGAAAAGCGAACGCCTCTAGACGAAGGGCTGAGATTAAATTGGGGACTTATCCTTGACTCTGCACAGGTGGGTTATTATCTCTTTCGGGTTGGTTGTTAGCACTCCTCCTTGAAGAGTGCTAATGACCTTAGTTTTTGAAACCAAATATTGAATTGAAGGAACGAGCATGAGCTTCCGTCCACTTCACGACCGTGTGGTCGTACGTCGTATCGATTCTGAAGAGAAAACTTCAGGCGGCATCATTATTCCAGACACAGCAAAAGAAAAACCTTCTGAAGGCGTTATCGTTTCTGTGGGCCCTGGCGCGCGCGACGAAGATGGCAAACACATCACGCCAGACGTTAAAGCCAACGACCGCGTTCTTTTCGGCAAATGGTCAGGCACTGAAGTCAAGATCGATGGTGAAGACCTGTTGATCATGAAAGAAAGCGACATCATGGGCGTTGTCGAAGGTTAATCTACCTTCCCGACATTCCCATTTCTAATAAGTTCTAAGGAGCAAACATATGTCTGCTAAAGAAGTAAAATTTGGTACAGACGCACGCGACAAGATGCTAAACGGCGTCAACATCCTTGCAAATGCTGTTAAAGTTACATTGGGCCCTAAAGGCCGTAATGTTGTTCTAGACAAATCTTTCGGCGCACCACGCATCACTAAAGATGGCGTTTCTGTTGCGAAAGAAATCGATCTAGAAGATAAGTTTGAAAACATGGGCGCACAAATGGTGCGTTCTGTTGCTTCAAAAACAAACGACATCGCTGGTGACGGCACAACAACAGCTACTGTTTTGGCTCAGTCAATCGTAGTTGAAGGCGTTAAGCTTGTTGCTGCTGGCATGAACCCGATGGATCTTAAGCGCGGCATCGATTTGGCTGTTGGCGAAGTTATCGAAAACTTGGCTACTGCTAAAAAGAACATCTCTACAAGCGAAGAAGTTGCTCAAGTTGGCACGATCTCTGCAAACGGTGAAGCATTCATCGGCGAAGAAATCGCTCGCTCAATGGAAAAAGTCGGCAACGAAGGCGTTATCACTGTTGAAGAAGCAAAAACTTCTGAAACAACTGTAGACGTTGTTGAAGGCATGCAGTTCGACCGCGGTTACCTTTCTCCATACTTCGCAACTAACACTGAGAAAATGGTTGCTGAACTTGAAGACCCATACATCTTGTTGTTCGAGAAAAAACTCTCAAACCTACAAGCAATGTTGCCAATTCTTGAATCAGTAGTTCAATCTTCTCGTCCACTTCTCATCATCGCTGAAGATGTTGAAGGCGAAGCGTTGGCAACTTTGGTTGTGAACCGTCTTCGTGGTGGCCTTAAAGTTGCTGCTGTTAAAGCTCCTGGTTTTGGTGATCGTCGTAAAGCTATGCTTGAAGACATCGCAATCCTAACTGGCGGCCAAGTGATCTCTGACGATCTAGGCATCAAGCTTGAAACTGTTACTTTGGATATGTTGGGCACTGCAAAGCGCGTCGACATCACTAAAGAAACAACAACAATCGTTGACGGCGCTGGCACAAAAGACGACATCGAAGGTCGTGTTGGTCAGATCAAAGCTCAAATCGAAGAAACTTCTTCTGATTACGACCGCGAAAAACTTCAAGAACGTCTAGCTAAACTTGCTGGCGGTGTTGCAGTGATTAAAGTTGGTGGTTCAACAGAGATCGAAGTTAAAGAACGCAAAGACCGCGTTGACGATGCTTTGAACGCGACACGCGCTGCTGTTGAAGAAGGTATCGTTGCTGGTGGTGGCGTTGCCCTACTTCGCGCTTCATCTGCTTTGACTGTTAAAGGCGTAAACGCTGATCAAGATGCTGGCATCAAGATCGTTCAACGTGCGCTTCAAGCTCCGATCCGTCAGATCGCTACAAACTCTGGTGACGAAGCTTCAGTTGTTGTTGGTAAAGTTTTGGAAGATGCTTCTGAAACATTCGGTTACAACGCTCAAACTTCTGAGTACGGCGATATGATCAAAATGGGCATCATCGATCCTGTTAAGGTTGTACGTACAGCACTTCAAGACGCTGCGTCAGTTGCTTCATTGCTGATCACTACAGAAGCTATGGTTGCAGAACTTCCTGCTCCAGCTGCTCCTGCTGGTGGCGGTGGCGCACCTGACATGGGCGGTATGGGCGGTATGGGCGGTATGGGCTTCTAAGCCAACCAACCAATTGTCTATTGAGATTGAGGGCGGCCTTTGGGTCGCCCTTTTTTGTTGCCGCCGTTGGTCGCTGCGCTCCCGACCCCGGCACCCCCGCCGGATTTTTTTCACCGCCTTTGCGCTGTGATCACTTGTTGTGCGCTCACGCCGCGCAGGCTGGCCGGCACCCAAAAATGAATTGTGGCAAATTTGATTTGCCGAACAACTCACAAAAAAGGCCCTGCCAGTAGCAGAGCCTTGATGATGTTAAACTGCATTCTTGCTTAGTGGCAGGCAGGACGCTTACCCGGCAATAGGACTTTGTCGATCACGTGGATAACGCCATTGTCGGCCTTAATGTCTGCGATAATCACGTTAGCCATTTCGCCTGTTCCGTCTGCAATGCTGACGCCTTTCATCGATTTAGAAATACACAGGCGCTCGCTGGTCAAAATCGGCTTGAAGTAGTTCGAACCATGCGGAATGTCAGCTGAAGCGAGGTTGCGGTCATCAACGTGATACAAAAGAACGTTGGTCAATTGCTCTTTGTTCTCTGGCTTCAAAAGCGTTTCAACTGTGCCTTCTGGAAGCGCTGCAAATGCGTCATTGACGGGCGCATACACAGTGAATGGGCCCTCACCTTGCAAAGTGCCTGCAAGACCAGCAGCGGTTACCGCAGCAACCAGAGTGGAAAAGCGATCATCGCCTGCAGCGATCTCAACGATGTTGTCAGCGGCGGCGGTGCCGGCTGTGAAGGCGACAAGTGCGAGTGCTTTAAGTGTGGTTGAAAATTTCATTTGGCATTCCCTTATTGTTCCCTAATGCGTCAGTGCATCTAGAGGGCAATACGGGGCGCATAACCGATTAGATCTGCTGGTAACGTGTCTGTGACAACTCGTGACCTCACGCGACTATAAAAAACAATGATGCCAGTGCAAATGTCCAAAGCAAAAAAAGGGACGCGGCCTGTAGGCCGTCCCCGACACCCCCGCCGGTATTAACGCCGCCTTTGCGCTGTGATCATTTGTTGTGCGCACGCGTGGTACGATAAAACCAGCGGCCAACTAGCACATTTGTCCTAATTGTAATCGCGGTTGGCGCGTGATTTGCTTGTGTTCGAAACACAAATTCAAAGGGACACCGACATGGCACTTTATCACAAGCTAATTGCCGCATTGGCATTTTCAACACTGGCGATAGCGCCCACAATGTTACAAGCCAAAGAGTTCTTCATCGCCTATCGAGGGGCAAACGGTAAGGCCTATTCTTCCAACGGAGAATGTTCCACAAGTGCGCCGGGGAAATGGGCAGGCGGTTGCCAGGGATTCTACTCAGGCTCGGGATGTGATGGGTGGGACATCTATGTTGACAGAAACACATATAAGGACCTGATAAGCCAGTATAATAACGGTGAAAAAATCACGTTCCGCTACTTCAATTCAAACGGCAGTTTTGGCTCGGTAATGTGCACATTCAACTAATAGGGCAGTAAGATTTGGGGGTGGTTCAGCATTTTGTGGCATTCACGTCGCGCAGCTGGTCCGCCCCTTGGAATTTGCGACTTCAGCTGTTTGTTTTAAACATATTTGTACAAGCTGTGACACGCTAACCGGCCTACTGATTTACTCCAAGTTTCACCCGCGCTATGCTGGGCCATGACCAAATCAAAGATCCTAGAATATTTAAATACCAACCAAGACGCGCGCGGGATTGCACACTGGCAATCGCACAAGGTCAAGTCTGGCGGGCTGGACAGTTATGGCATTGGGCTGACGAAACTGCGGAAATACGCCAAAACGGTAGGCCGCAATGCCAAATTGGCTGAAAAGCTCTGGCAGTCAAAAGTCTACGAGATGAAGATCATCGCTTTGCTCATCGATGACCCCAAAACCATGACAATCGAACAGGCAGAAGCTCAGGTCGAACATTTGCAAGGTGGCTACCTCGCCCATGTGTTTTCGTCATGTGACGCGACACTTGCCAAGGCCCCATTTGTCGTAGAACTCGCAGACAAATGGACCAAAAGCGAAGAGCCCATCCGCATGCAATGCGGCTATGGGCTGCTATACGAAATCTCGAAGAGCAAAAAGAAGAGTGCGCCAGACGAGGACTATTTTCTGGCCCACGTGGCGCACATCGACAAGACATATCAGTCGCAATCAGTATCGTCCCTGCTCTCAATGGGCAGTGCATTGATGGGCATTGGCAAGCGCACTAAGAATCTCAATGCCGCCGCTCTCGCAGTCGCCAACAAGATCGGCCCCATCGACTTTGATCCAGACGGCACTTGTGATCCGATGGACATCAGCAAACACCTAACCAGCGATTACCTCAAAGAGAAATTGCAGCTGGCATAACGTCTTGCGCTGTGAGCGATGCAAAAAGAAAGGGCGCAGTCAACAAAGCCACGCCCTCAAAATTCTGATTACAAATGGTGAGTGTTTAGAACTCTGACCATTCCTCTTTAACAGCAGTGTTGCCACTCACACCATACGTCGCTTTAAGGTTAGATGCGGTCGATTGCGGAGCTGGCTGAGCGCGAACTGGGGCCGGCGCTGAATAGCTAACCTTGCCGCCCTCAACTTTGAACACGTCAACAATTTGATCCAACTCAGATGAACGCTGTTCAGTCTGTTCAATCGCAGCGTTTGTTTCTTCAACAAGCGCCACATTGTGCTGGGTCATCTCATCAACCTGATCGATCGCCGCTTTAATGTCGTCTAGCGCAGATGTCTGAGCGCTCGAGTTATTGGCAATCGAAGACATGATTTCATTGTTCTTGCGCGCCGCTTCAACCATTTGTTTCAGCTTCTCTGCAGCCTCAGATACAAGGTTTGTACCCTCACCCACTTCTTGCGCAGATTGCTCAATAAGCACCTTAACTTCAGACGATGCCTGCGCAGCAGATTGCGCCAAACGACGAACTTCAACAGCAACAACCGCGAAGCCTTTACCAGCTTCACCCGCTCGCGCCGCTTCAACCGAAGCGTTCAAAGCAAGCAAGTTGGTTTGGAAAGCGATGTCATCAATCATGCCGATGATGTTTGAAATCTTTTCTGATGAAGTGGTTATGCGCTGCATGGCAGAGCTTGCGCTCTCCATCACAGAGCCGCCGTCTTCAGCCGTGCGCCGAACATCGTCAGCGTGCTTCATCGCTTCATTGGCTTCTTTAGTATTCTCACCGACTGTGTCCGAAAGTGTCTTGATCGTCGAAGACGTTTTGCCGATTGCAGAAGCTTGTCTATTGGTGCGTTCGCTCAAGTCATTGGCACCCGTCAGGATTTCATGTGTAGCGGTTTTTAGCGAACCAGACGTATCTTGGATTTGCGAAATCAGTTTAGACAATTGATCCGCAACCGAATTGATATTGCCTTGCAACTGTCCAAATGAACCTGAGAACTGACCGTCCATGCGTCGTGTAAGGTCGGCTTCGGCCAGTGCAGAAAGAACTTCATCAGCTTTACGAAGACCATTGTCGACTGATTGCATCAATTCGTTTGTGCCGTCAGCGAGTGCGAGTAAGGATTTGTCCGTCACATCAGCTTGTGCGCGTTGCGTAAAGTCACCATGCTGCGCAGCTTTCACCACACGCTGCATTTCCTCGTTCACAGTTTGCGTCTCCAGACGCGTCCTGTGAATGTATGAGCTAATCGCTAGTTCAACATCAAGCAAGACCGTCTTGACTAAAGCAGAAACCGTACCAGCAACCTCTTCGGCATCAATAGACTTCTTCGAACCGAACAGACCTTTTTTGCCAGAACCCTTGCCCAGCATATCCTTGATAACGCCCTCAACTACAGTTTCAGCAATCAATGCATATCCAGAAACATAGTATTTTGGCTCAAGGCCAATTTTGGCGTAGTCGTCGCCGACTTTGCGGCCTGCACGCAAAAAATCTGGATCAATTTTGCCTTCGGCAATTCGATCCCAGTGCTCTTTCTGGCTCGCTTTTGCTTCAGCAGAAACACCGTGAGGAAACAATGCTTGTCCGTCGCGCTCAACTTTTGAAATCTTATCGAAGTAGCGAGCTAATGCAGCAGGGAGATGCTTTTCAATGCTTTCACGTGCATTGCTAATTTGAGTGCAGCCGGCGTCATCCAACTCCATGAACGAACGACGTTCTGTAATTGAGATTTGATCCTGATCGCCATGCATACCCATTTACTCCCTATTCCCGTCCTCGCCATCAAAATCAAGGCGAGAATCAAGTGTGCTA
>Ga0315336_1003520_pt1 | contig 20611 bp, 14 predicted proteins | sample ASW5metaG_FD_204512 | JGI IMG/M metagenome (GOLD analysis project Ga0315336, IMG submission 204512) | Ammonia-oxidizing marine archaeal communities from Monterey Bay, California, United States - ASW #5 | ecosystem: Environmental > Aquatic > Marine > Intertidal zone | place: USA: California... | reverse complement strand
TGAAGAGGGCGTGCCGCTACCCGATGCTGCTCTCGACAAGGGTGAGCAGAAGGTCTTGTGGTACTACCTGAACGATGTGGCCGAGAAGCTGCAAGTGTACATTCCACTGCTGGAAAGGGTCGAACTCTTCAAGAGCATCATCGATGAGAAGGACTTCCTCTACAAGTCGATGGAAATCAGTCAGAAGGAGGGGTTTCAGTTCCGCAGCGATCTAGGCGAGGTGGTCCCGTTGGAGAAGCTCTCTTCCGGGGAGCAGCACGAACTTGTCCTCACCTATGAGTTGCTGTTTGGATCGCGTGGGAAACAGCTAATTCTCATTGATGAACCGGAGCTATCCCTTCATGTGACCTGGCAACGCAAATTCCTGGACGACATGCAGCGCATTGCAAATCTCGCGGACCTCGACTTCGTGATCGCCACACACTCGCCGAGCATCGTGAACCGCCGTTCGGATTTGATGGTGGAGTTGTCAGGCAAGGCCGATGTTCGACGAGATTGACGGCCACGAGATCGCCGCCCAGGTGAAGCTGATGCGAACCAACTGGGCGGGAGCTGTGCTGGTCGTCGAAGGAGAAACGGACCAGAAGCTCCTGGACGGCTTCGTCGACGACGCGAAGTGTGAAGTGGTCTGCGCCTACGGCAAACCCAATGTGCTTGACGCGATTCGCATCCTGGTTGACCAAGGCGTCGTGGGAGTCCTGGGGTTTGTTGACTCTGACTTTGACCGCATTGACGGGGTGGGGCCGGACTCGGAGGACATCGTGACCTGTGATTTCGCGGACTCAGAGATGATGATGCTCGCGTCACCCGCGTTGGAGAAGGTCCTCGGAGCATATGGCAACGATGCAAAGGTAGCTGCCGCCGTATGTAAGTGTCCGCACGCAACCCTCAGAGAGCACTTGTTTGAGGAGGGCGCGAAGATCGCCTCGCTTCGCTACGCAGCGAAGAAAAATGGATGGAGTCTAAAGTTCAAGGACCTTGACTACGCCAAATTCGTTCACGCTCCGAGCCTCATGGTCGACCTGGGCAAGGCCACGAAGGCCATTGTGGCAAACTCCAAGATCGAGGGTCTCTCTCCGGATGTAGTCGCTGCCGCCGCCGCTCCCCTGGACACCGGACATGACCGGCGAGATTTCTGCGCTGGCCACGACTGCACCTTCCTGTTGGCAATTGGCTTCAAGCAAGCACTAGCCGGGCTTGCGAAGCAGGTGGCGACGAAAGAGAACGTAGAGAAGTGGCTGCGCCTCGCCTACGAGGCTCGTTTCTTCAGAGCGACAAACGTCTACCAGGAGATCCGAACCTGGGAAGGCACGAATCACGGCTTCTGGGTGTTGATTCCAGAGACCGCGATGTAGGTCTCGTGAACACGGCGGTCGTGTTCCAAGTCGTGGTTGCTATGTGCTTGATCTGTGTACAGAATCGCGCTATAGTAGGCATACATTCAGAACTACTGAACAATTCGTCTCGGTTAATTTGGTGACCGGCAAGAGCAGCCGACGAATCCCATTGGAGGATTCATGCTGCCCACACGCCCCCGAGACCCGGTAAGAACCGACCAAATCCTCTTCCGTGGCTACTGACGTGCCGCCGAAGAAACAGCTTTGGCCGTCCGAAATTCGCGCTCTCGCCGAGATGGGCTGGGAGTTCGCCATCACCATTACGTTCGATGGACTCACAAATCCGTGGGACCCGTTCGCTGACCGGCAGCGGGCATATCGGTGGGTCACCAAGCGGTCCGAGAAGGCCCTCGTGTTCGCCTCCAGGAAGCTGTTCGGGCCACGCTGGAACGAGCGGGGCAAGACCCCGCTGAAGGCTGTCGGGTTCGCACAGAAGCCATCAGCGTACCCGCACGTTCACATCGCTGCGACGGCCAACGGCAAGGTCACGCGCGACCAGCTCGAAAAGGCTCTCTTGGACGCGATGGCCAAGCTGTGCCCTGGAGCGAACGTCGATGTGCAGATCTACACCGGACCCTACTGGATTGCCTACTGCGGAAAGGAGTGGAGCCTTCATCAGTACCTGAACCGCACGAAGGGCTTCGACGACGCCTTCTTCGTCTTCGCCCGTTGACCCACAACAGTCTTCGCGATCCGTCCTGCGGCCAAGCCCGGACAAGTGCCGCTTTGACCCACACACATTTCTAGCCACCGCGATTGCTTTCGCGTTGACACACCTATGCCGACAACAACAACCAAGAGCACAGCATGAGCAAGAACCGAGGAACTATGGGCCTTGTCCCACTGGAGATATTCGCCATCTTCGAGGACTGGGTCCACCCGGATGATGTCGAGCGGCTAGCAGCCGAAAAGGCCCGGATTAAGGTCGCAGAGGTCGGCGACATGATGTCGACGCTCACCGCCAAAATCGAGGCACTGTCGGACCAACCACGCGCAATCGAGTGCATGCCGGACGGCTTCGTTGACACCGACACTGCGGCGCAGATCCTGAACATCGACCGAAGCACTTTGGAACGCCGACTCGCCGAGGCCCCCCACGGATTGCCGGGAGCACCCATCAACGTCGGCACATTTGTGCGGAAGGTCTGGCGGTGGGACCCGAAGACGCTCGTGGCGTGGTTCCAGGAGATGAATGAGGCAAGGCGACCGTGCGCCAAGCCCACGAGGGTGCGTCGGAAGCAACGCAAGCCTGCGAACGGGTTCGCATCGACCGAAGTGGTGGACTGGAACGCGGTGTAGGCATTGAGCCCCAATACAGCTGAAGGTTGGATAGGTTCGTGAGCATGTCGGAACGCCGTCCCGCCGTGCCCAGAAACACCACCCTCGTCCTCGAAACGGACCACGGTGTAGTCACTCTGGGACCCGATGTCTTCGTGGTATTCATTGACGAAACTGGAGAGGAGAGCTTCCGCGACCCGCGATACCCGCTCTTCGGGCTCGGCGGATGCGCTGTCCAAGTGGGCCATTTTGAAGAGTTCGTCGACCTGCCCTGGCGATACATGAAGAACCAGTGGTTCGGCGGTGAGGACTCGCGGTTGCACGCAGCAGACCTCCTGACGCCGACAGCGGATCAACTGAAGGCCCTCGCTCACCTCTTCACGAGGTTCGAGTTCTGTCGAGTGGCCGCGATGATCAGTGCAGACGCCCTACTCGGGACCGACCACCCGCCATACCAACTCGTTGCGGGGGTGCTCATGAAGCGCATCGCCGCTGTCGCGAGTTGGCAGCGGTTCTCGCGGGTTGCGCTCGTGTTCGAGGCTTCCGATCGTGGAGACCCGCTGGCCATGCGCTACTTCAACGAGTTCGAGAGCCTGCAGGCCGAGGGGCGGTCGATGCCGATCGAGAAATACCTTGCGCCAAAGTCGTTGATCTCCGGCATGGAGGTGGCGGACTTCGTGATGCATGCAGCAGGCGGTGCGGTCCGGACCTGGATGCAGACGGGTGAGAAGCCGCGACGAAGGGACTACACGGCAGTCTTTAACTCCGTCGACGAGCGACTCGTGAGCTACCTGAACATCACGAAGACGGAGGCGAGCGAGCCGTAGCCACCGGCTGCCGTAAGACGGTACACATCCGCTACACGCCGCTCGCCATCTGCCGCATTCTGCCGCACGCTGCTGCCGACTACACACCGGCGGGGCGGAAGCCAGAACCCGGTTCTACCGTCACTTTCGACAAGCCAGGCCCACGAAGATTCCTTCCCGGTTCAATGTGTAGGGTGAGCCGCGGGTTCGACGCTGACAGTGGTTTGGTGGCCGCGACGGCGGGTCAGTAGACGAAGCCGATCACGTAGAGTTCGACGCCGGTGAGGCCTGTGAGTGTCATACCGGCGAGGCCGAGCTGTCCCCAGAATCGGTGTCTCGCACTGAACTCAGCTGGCTTTGGCGGGCGGGGAAAGCGTCGCCAGCTCATGATGATCAGCCAGGCCCACATCAAAGACGTGGTGATAGCCAACGCAGTGTGACCCCAGATCGAGGCGTTCATCAGGGTCGTGCCTGCGAAGACACTGTCCTTTGTCATCTCGAAGATGCCGCCTGACATCTGCATGTCCGCCTCGAACACGGCGACGACAATACCGAGACTGATGCCAAGTGTGGTCATCAGGTTGCGGTGCCGGGTGAACTGCTTCGACCGCGCCCATGTGTACGACAGGGCGAGGGCTGGCAGGATGAGCACGAGCGAGATCACCACGACGTCCATCAGGATGTCGGCGCGGGTACCGAGGGGGCCAGGAGGAAGCATGGCAGTCAGTAACGAATCGTGAGAACCTGGGCCGGCACCCGCGAGGCCACCGCCTCGGAGGCCCAATGTCCCACGCTCCTGCACATGTCTCTCGGCGGCGAGGCCCCATCTGGGTACAACCGGGTAGAACCTCCTCCATCCTCGGCGTTCCTCCGAGGTCAGCAACCGTCGGTTCAACGTCTAAGTCCTGCCATTTGTCGTGTATAAGCGTGGTTATGGTGATCACCTCTCCCTCGCCGGTAACAAAAACGTGTCGTAAATAGGGACTCGGACGCCGCCCTCTGTCCGAGGGAACGCGGCAAACCACGGCGGGCAGTTCGAACGAATTTGTGGGGCTGCGCAGTGAGCTTGCGGACTCTTGCCCTCGGCGCGTTCCCATCGTCGTAGTCTCTAGCAATGAGCAAGACTTGGAGTCGAACGGGACAGGAGGTGCTGACAGACGTTCCCGAAGCGGAGCGGCGTCAGGTCACCGTGTTGTTCGCAGATCTCGCCGGATTCACGAAGATGTCCCGGGAGGTCGACTCCGAAGAGATGGTCGGCATTCTCGGCGCCTATTTCGAGGTTGTGGACGAGGCGGTCCTGCGCAACGGAGGTCGGCTCGACAAGCACATCGGCGATGCCGTAATGGGCGTCTTCGGCGCTCCCCAGGCGTTCGGGGACGAGATCGAGCGGGCGCTGCGGACGTCGGTCGCCATCCACGCCGGACTCGAGAACGTCACCCGCAGGCTCGGACGATCCATTGTCGCCCACGTGGGTATCGCCACTGGAGAGGTCCTGGCGGGTGTCGTCGGCAGCCGCCATCTCGCCCGCTACACCGTGCTTGGCGATGCCGCGAACCTGGCCTCTCGCCTGGATTCTTTGGCGAAAGCCACCGAGACGTTGGTCTCTGACGAAGTGCGGGCCGCCATTGGAGAGGGCGCAGTTTGGGAGTCCCGAGGACGCGTGGCCCTCAAGGGTTTCGCCGAGCCCCTGCCTGTGTGGCGACTCGTCGAGTTGCTGGAGCGAAAGACCCGCGAGCTCGTTGGCCGGGCAACCGAGGTGCAAGCCCTGCAATCGGCGTTGGACCGCACCGGCCGAGTCGACCTCTTCGGCGAGCCCGGTATCGGTAAAACCGCTCTCTTGCGGTCGTTCGCTACTCTGGTCGTCGTAATCCCCGCCCTGAAGCTCACTGAAGCCGACCGCGTGCAGACCCAGCTCGCTCGCGCACTCTACCGGAGTCTCTTCGGCGACTCAGATCAGCTGGTGCAGACATTCTTGTCGGAGCGAGAAGACCGTTTTCGACTCGGCTTCTTCGACCTGCTGCTCGAGGAGACCCCACCCGACATCCTGGGTCTCATTCGCGACACTTCGACCGACCAGCGCGCGGAACGCCGGCGCGATGCCCTGCTCGCGCTGCTGATGGCGTGGAGCGATGGAACACGAATCATCAGTTTCGACGACATGCACCACCTCGATACTGCGGGTCGCGAAGACCTCGAGGCGCTCCTGAAATGTGCTTCGGACCTCCCCATCCAGTGGATCACCGCCGGTCGTGAATCCACAAACACCGGCCATACCATGAAAGTGGAAGGGCTCGGCGACAGCGCTGCCGCGGAGTTGCTCGTCGGTCTGTCGGCAGGTCGAATCAGCGAGATCATCGCCCGCGCGGCCGGGAATCCGTTCTATTTGCACCAGCTGGCCGAGGCGCCGGAGGGTGAGCTCCCCGGGACGATTCAGAGCCTGGTCCTCAGTCGGCTGGATGCGTTGAGTGCGCCGGACAAGCGGGCGCTCCAGGTTGCCGCCTCCCTGGGCTCGCGATTCCCCGCGGCGTTGCTATCCCACTTGGTCGAGGCTCCCTTTGACGGCCTGGTGGCCGCGGAATTGCTCCAGACCAAGGGCGACGATCTGGTTTTTGATCAGGCGCTCGTACGCGAGGGAGCCTATGCATCCACCCTGAGAACCGAGCGGAAGGCCATCCATCGCAACGCCGCAGCGTGGTTTGGGACCGCGCACCCAGAGCGTCGCGCCGAGCAGTTGGAGCGTGCCTCCGATGCGGATGCTGCCGAGAGTTGGCTTGAGGCTGCGATGATTCGGCAATCCGAGGGCCGCTTCGACCACGCACTCTCCCTGGTCGAGCACGCCCTGGAATTGGCTGGCAACTCGACGACGTTCGAACTGTGTCGCGCGTCCATCCTCGTCGACTTGCAGCGGGCCGACGAGGCGCTGCCATTGATCGCGGAGTTGTTGGACGGGCCGCTGAACACGCTCCAGCGCGCCCAAATGCGGATCGCACAGGCCACCGTCCGCCGCATGGGTACCCCATCCCGCCAGACCCTGCTCGACGCGGATGACCTCCTGCGGGACGTGCGGGCGGCGGGCTCACAGAAGCTCACGGCCCAGATCCTCGTGCGTATCGGTGGCGCCCACTTCCACGTCGGACAACACCAGCAGATGGAGCTCCTCATGGACGAGGCGCTCAAACATGCGCGCGCGGCGGGAGACGGGGTGACAGAGCTTGCGGCGCTGTCTGGCATCGCGGACTCCGGGTGGCTGACCGGGCATTACACCAAGGCGTTCGTCAATTATGAGCAGGTGATTCGCACGGCACGCGAACGCGACCTTCCCGGGGTTGAGTGCTCCAACCTCATGGTCTTTACCGCACTGCGGTTCTTTCGCGCCGAGCACGACCAGGCCGTCGAGGACGGTCTTCGGTGCATCGAGCTGGCGGAGCAGCTCTCAAATCACCGCGCCGGGATCTTATGCGCGTGCGAACTGTCCCTTCAATACGGCCTGACCGGCGACTATGAGAGAGGCAGCGAGTGGTATGACAGAGCGTGCGAAATCAACCATGCCAGTCCCATGGCGTGGGAGTCGATGGTGCATATGTACTGGGTCCCGAGTCTGTTCTGGGCGGGGAAACGCCAGGAATGCGCTGCCGTCGCCAAGCGGGAACAAGCTTGGATTCTCACCAACGCCAGGTCTGCGTTTGGCGCCGTCATCCTCGGCGGCCTCGCCGCGACGGCCCAGGATGCTGCCGAACGAGAAGCGTTCACTGCGGAAGTGTTGTCCCTCATAGGCGAGGGCGCCCTGGCCTTCACCTGCTACATCGCCTACAGCATGATGCTGGAAGCAGCGCTGGAACGCCGGGATCGGTTCGCGGCACTCGACATGGCCGACCGCCTCGACAGCCACTTCTCCGCCGAACCCAACGTCGTTTGTACTGCGGTAGCAGCCCGAGGGCGCGTGCTGGCGAATCCCGATGCCACGGCAGAGGAGCTCGAGGACATCCGTCGGAAGATCGCGGGCCTTGGACTCAAACCCCTGCTCGTCGCGATCGAACGTCAGCTCGGCATTCGGCGATTGGCTCGATAATGCGGCGGCAGGCTGCGTCATTCTAGAATCATGACTGGTTCACGTGGGACCGACTGAGCGGACCGCGTCGACGACGGCCTCGGGCTGCTGCAGAGGCAACAGGTGGCAGGCGTCAGGTACCCGGACTGTACGAATCTGGGGCGCCGCTTTGGTGAGGAAGCCGTGGACGCCATGGGTCCACGGGGCACTGTCCTCGCCGAGGAGGTATGTCATTGGGACCGACCAGCCCGCGACTTCCTTTGTTGAAATGTGGTCCGCAGTGGTGGAGTACCGTTCTCGAACGCTGAACTCGGTGAGCAAACCCTCTGCATCGCCAATGAACCACTCGCGTTGGCGGTCGTCGAGCTCGTCCCAGCCGTTGCCCCCACTCCGTCGGGCAAAAGCCCAGAGCGCCATGGTCTTCGCCGCCTCGCGCTTGCGTCCCCGCATTGAGTCGAAGTTGAGACTGAAGACCAGACGAAGGCTGCCTAAGGGCTGAACGCGAGGGAGATGGAATACCGGCTCGATGAAAACGGCGGCTCTGACCTGTTCGGGGTGTGTTCGAATCAGTTCCATCGCAACAGCAGCCCCGCCGCTCCAACCTACGACTATCGCCGGTTCCCCTGAGAGCTGCTTGATGAGCACTGCCGCATCGCGGGCGTGGACCCGTATGTCCGACGTGCCGTTCGGAGACCGGCCATGCCCCCGGCGGTCGTAGCTGATGACCTGGTGGGTAGTGGCGAGGGCATCCTGAACGTCATCCCAGACCTCCGACACCCCGAAGGTGCCATGGATGAGCAGAACAGGCGGACCGGTGCCGCTTGCCCGGTAGGTGAGTTCGCTTCCATCGACCGCAATGGCTTGCAAACCGTTGAACTCGGCGTTGTCGGAGTCTTTGTCTCTAGTAGCTCGTCGTAAATCTGGCATCGTGCCCCCTTGTGACTTCATCTTCACCGCTTCAAAATAGATTGGCAATCTACATTAATGACGATATTTGGTCCAAATATGGACCAAACGTTGGAGGTCATGCATGAATTGGGACGACGTTCGGTTCTTTCTGGCGTTGGCGCGCAACCAGACCGTGCGCGGCACAGCCAGCGCGCTCGGCACGAGCCACAGCACGGTCTTGCGGCGGGTCGCGGCTCTGGAGACCAGCTTGGGCGTACGGCTCTTTCACCGCCAATCCCGTGGCTACGTGCTGACTGCCGCCGGCGAGCGGGCACGCGATGTGGCAACGCAGCTCGAAGCGTCCATGCTGGAGTTGCGGCGCCAGGTTCAGGGGGCCGATGAGCGTCTCAGCGGGCCCGTGCGGGTCTCGACGTCGCCGGCGTTTCTCAAGGTACTTTTTGCGGCGTTACCAGTGTTTATAGCCAACTATCCGGACGTACACCTCGAGTTCGCGGCGCCCACACACTACGTAGACCTCACCCGGGGGGAAGCGGACATCGCCGTTCGCATCGCCACGTCGCCAGAGCCCAACCTGGTGGGTCGACGCGTGGGTCGAGTCGGAGTCGGTGTATACGGGTCCAGAGCGTACGCCGATCGCGTGGACGCAACGACCGGGTGGCGCGAGCTCGACTGGCTTACCGGCAACCGCGGCGCGTCCGACATGTTTGCCAGCTGGGTCACTGAGCACGTTGAGCCCTCGCAGATCCGCCTGCGGCTATCGGGCGTGCTCGAAATGTTGGAGGCCGTTTCCGCGGGACTCGGCGTGACACTCCTCCCCACCCCGCAAGGCGACGCAGACCCGATGCTGCACTGCTTTCATCGAATCGACGAGCTCAGCGTACCGGTCTGGGTTCTGAGTCATAGCGACCTGCGAACCAAAGCTCGTGTCAGGGTTGTACGCGCCTTCATCGGCGAAACGATCGGAAGGGCCGCACCACTGGGCGCGGACTGAGCGCACCGCGGTCGCTGATGAGGTTCTCGGTCAGGTCGAGTTCGCGAAGGGCAGCGAGACGGTCCGAGCGCACGAGGGCCTCGGCGCCGCTGTCCCCGATCCTGGCGCACTCGAGGTTGAGCTCGACCAGCGTGGCGTTTGTGAAGCTGCGAGGAGATCGCCAGTGGCCGGCTCGGTGCGGGACGAGCCAGAGGTCCCCGACCGGGGGATGCCACGAGACGCGGGGACCGCGGTAAGTTGTTCGCAGCGGTCGATGTGGATCGCACGGGAGCCCCGATGTGGTCGATACTCGTCTCCACAGCCCTTGCGATGCCCACCCACGATGCGCCGCTCCGCGTGGGGCAGCCGTCGCCTGACGACGTGGCGGTCGTCGTCGGCATCGAGGACTACGCCTTCCTGCCCGACGTGCCCTACGCCGAGCGGGACGCGCGCGCGTTCCACGACCTGCTGGTGTACACGCTCGGGGTGCCGACCGACCGGGTGCAGCTGCTGGACACCAACGCCAGCAAGGAGCGCATCGAGGCCGCCATCGAGGAGGCGGCCGAGCGTGTGGGCTCGGACGGGACGCTGTGGGTCTACTTCGCCGGGCATGGGGCGGCGTCGCCGAGCACGGGTGAGCGGGTGCTGCTGGGCATCGACACCATGGCGGACGCGCAGAGCTTCGACGTGCGGTCGCTGCCTGTCGCTCGCATCGAGGACCTGGCGCCGAGGGGTGCGCGCACCGTGCTGGTCGTGGACGCCTGCTACGCGGGCGCCGGGCGGGCCGGGGGCGAGCTGCTCCCCGGCCAGCGGTTCGCCGTGCCGACCTACGCGAACCCGGCGGCGTCGACGTTCGTAGAGTGGACGGCGGCCCAGCCCAACGAGCTGTCGGGCCCGCTGGAGCCGGCGAAGCACGGGGCGTTCACCTGGGCAGTGGTCGGTGCGCTGCGGGGCTGGGCCGACGGGCAGCTGACGGGCGAGGCGGACGGCACCATCACCTTCGACGAGGCCGACCTGTACGTGCAGGAGGTGCTGCGGTCGGTCGACGTGCGCGACCAGCGTCCGGCGCTGCGGGTGACGGACCGTCGGGCGGTGCTGGCCACGCTGCCGCTGGACAAGCTCGAGGCCCGTCCCGAAGCGGCCGCGCTGCGCGGCGAGGTCCAGGGCGGGGTGGCGTCAGCGCCGGTGGCGCCGATGCCGGCGGTGCCGCAGCCCGTCGACGCCCGTGCGGCCATGGAGCAGAAGCATGCCGTGGCGGCCCAGGTCGATGGGGACGTGCAGAACTCGGCATCGGGCACTGCGGAGCGGCTGTCGTGGTCGGACTACTTCCAGGCGGGCTTCGGCGCGCCGGTGGAGCGTCGCGTTGTGGACTGCAAGAAAGAGGGCGGGTACATGAGCAACGCCCTGCCCGAGCGATACCGCGGGCAAACCCACCCCAAGGAGAACCAGGTGTGGACGTGCCTTGGCGGGCCCATGTTCGGGTTTTCGGTCGTGGTGCTGCGCGCCTCGGACACGGACTGGAAGCGGTTCGTCGCCGACACGGAGGCCCGGGGCGCCGACCGCTACCGCTTGGAGGGCGGCGGCTGGGAGGTGGTGGCGTGGCCCGAGGGTAGGTCCCAAACGCCCACCGACGTCTCGTTTATCGACACCTACGTGCGGGCCGGCCCGTACGTGTATGCGTCGGCCTATCCGCTGCGCTCGACGTACGCGCCGGGTGCATTCCAGGAACAGCGGAAGGCGATATCCGAATTCATCCTCGCGACCGTCGAGGGACCGCCCGCGCGGTAGCGCGGGATTCGTGACGGCGACAGCGAAGGATAGCCCTATCCACGGCAGACGCCAGCCAGGCCCTATCATGTGGCAATGCAGCGATGTCTGGACCGATTTTTCGGCGCACAGAAATGACCCCTGACGTCCCGTCGACCGCCGGTCCTCTCGACAGGGTCGTGGTTTGGCTCGACCACTTCATCCCCGGCTCGGTGCGGGACGAGCCGGACTCCGACGCACTGCGTCGGGCCCGCTTGCTCGTGGCGGGAAGCGTGGCTCTGGGCATTGTGAACCTCTTGTTTACGCCGCTGGTCCTCCTCTTCGAGGGGTTTGGGCTGAACGTCTTGCTGTTGGTCGGCGGGGCGTCGAGCCTGTTCGCCAGTCCGCTGCTACTGCGCCAAACGGGGTCGATGATGGTGGCTACTTGCGTGGCCTGCCTGAGCATGTCGATGGTGCTGTGGGTCGGTGCGACCCATTCCGGCGGGTACGAAAGCGCGACGCTCCACTTTGTGGCGGCCATTCCGTTGATGGCTACCTTTCTGGTCAATGCGCGGCTCGGATTTGCGTTTGCCATTGCGATGGCGATTTCGGTCGAGGCCTTCTATTTCGCCGACGTGGGCGGATTCCCGTTCGTCGAGGTCCCCGACCCAGAGGGAGAGCGCCTGATCTCCGCACAGGTCAGCGTGGTCGAGATCGCCTTCGTTACCCTGCTGGCATGGCTCTTCGAGGGCACCCGCACCCGCACCCTCGAGCTCGTCCGTCAGAGTGAGACGCAGTACGCCCTGATGGCCGACAACTCTCCCGGTGTGCCCTTTCAAGTCGTCGTCCCGGCTGGCGGAAAGCCCGAGCTCGTCTTTGTCTCCTCCTCTCTCAAGCGGTTGCTCGACCTCGAACCCGACGATGTCACCGCCGACGCCTCTCTCCTGCTGGGACTCCTTCGCGAAGCCGATCGCGAGGCCCTGTTGCGGGCGTTCGCGGAGGGAGCGGCCAACGGAAAGATCGTGGACTGGGCGGGCGCCATGGCGATGCCAGATGAGACCGAGAAGCATTGGCGCGTGACCGCCCGTCCACACCTCGTCGATGGGCAGATGGTGTTCGACGGCTTCGCCAATGACGTGACCGAGCAGTGGATGCTGCAGCAGGAATTGGCTGCGGCCATGACGCGCACAAAGGCGATTCTGGAGAACATGCCCGCGGGCTTGGTGGCGTTTGGTGAAGATGGCACGGTCAACCGGGTCAACCCTGCACTTCAGCAGATGTTCGGTGTCGCGGGCACGCCAGACGCCGAGGCGCTCCCGGCGGCGCTGCGAGACATCGCCCAGACCGCGTTGCGTACCGGAGAAGCGACGACGAGACAGCTCATGCTGCCCAACTCGCGGGTGGGAACGGCTGTCGCCACGCCCATCGACGGCGATGGCAGTCCGTCACGAGGGGTCCTGGTCATGGTGCGCGACACCACCCACGAGCATGAGGTCGATCGCATGAAAACCAACTTCATCGCCTCGGTCTCCCATGAGCTGCGCACGCCGCTGACCTCGATACTCGGCTTCACCAAGCTGAACCGAAACAAGCTCGAGAGGGTTGTCTACCCATCCGTCGACACGAGCAACGCCAAGGTCGAGCGCGCCATCGCGCTCATTCGCACGAACTTCGGCGTGGTCCTCGATGAGGGAGACCGACTGTCGGCACTCATCAACGACGTGCTCGACATCTCCAAGATGGAGGCGGGCCGGATGGATTGGAATATGGCCGAGTTCGACGCCGCTACCTTGGTTTCTCGGTGTATCGCGGCCACCCGGCCGCTGTTCACAGACGGGGTCGTGCACATCGCAAGCGAGGTGACACCGGACTTGCAACCCTGTGTCGGAGACTTCAACCGATTGCTGCAGGTGCTCATCAACCTGGTCTCCAATGCCGCCCGTCATACCGAGGCTGGTGCGGTGGTGGTGAGCGTAGAACCGACGCCGGAAGGACTCTGCTTCAGCGTCACCGATGTCGGTGAGGGAATTGCTCCGGAGCACCATGAGGCGGTCTTCGCCAAGTTCCGGCAGGTCGGAGACGCCCTCACCAGTCGACCCACGGGCACCGGCTTGGGGCTTCCCATCAGCAAGCAGATCGTAGAGGCCCACGAGGGGCGAATCTGGGTAGAGAGCGAGGTCGGCCAGGGAGCCCGATTCGCGTTCGTCATTCCGATGGGCACGACCCAAGCCTGACGTGTCTCTTCGCTTCGCAGGACTTTGTGCTCAGGCGGTGATCCACTCACCAATGCTCTCCGTACACAGGCTCATCATGGTCGCGCGAGTGTTTCGCGGGACCTCGGAGAGCCAAAAAATATGTCGAAGTCGAAGATACTCACTTGCATCGGAGCGACGGTCATCGCCTGTGCAAATGGCACCACCGCATCCGCCCAGTCGGTGCTGGATCACCAGCGGGTCGTGCTGGAGCCCGCGAGTGACAACGAGTGTGAACCCACCCTCTCGTTATTCGGCCGCAAAGGCGGTTGCGAGACCATCGAGCCGGAGAGCTGCGCACAGGGCCTGGTCCAGACGGAGTCAGGCGAACCGATGCCTGAGACCCGGGTGGATTTGGTCGAGGGCGATGAAACGCTGGCTACGACAACCACCGATAGTGACGGCTTCTTCTCCCTGCCCTGTGTCGATACCGACGGCATCACGTCGCTCCACATCGCGACGCGTGGACAAGAGGTGTTTGTCGAAGAGCTGCTGTGGGACGGCGACGAGGTCTCCACCCTCATCGAGGTCGAGCCGGTCCAACCCGGCTTCCAGATTCACGACCTGGGGAATTATCAGTCGCTCTCTGTGCAATGGGACATTGGCGACGACGACCTCTTCCAGGCGGTTGCCGACGGCGAGCTGCGAGACGGGTTTGTAGGCACCGAGCAGGTCGCCTGGCTGCTCAGGCACGAGCTCGGCCTCAGCGAGAGCCAACAGACCGCCCACTGGTGGTTCTATGTGCCGGGAACCGGCAAGCTGGTCGTGGATACCGATGGCCTCGAATTGGCGGTCCACAGCGTTGAAGGCGAGGCCATCGCGTCGGCCTTTGTGAGCGAGGCGGACCCCGCAGAAGGCCTCACCACGGTGTATTTCGAGGCACCAATCGACGGCGCCGTGGTGCTCGAGACCCGGCGACGCGACGACCGCGTCCTGGATAGCGTGGCCCTCGGCATCGACTTCGACGCCGCGACGTTCGCGTCCCAGTCGTTCGTTACTGCGAGCGTCTCCAGCCCGTGGTTGGACCTGGACAGCGGAGCGTCCCTCGACACCGTGTTTGGCATGTCCCCCTTCGAGGCGGCGACGTTCTCCAACACCCTGTACGGCCTGCCCGCTGGGGAGCCCACGGCCTTCCTTGAGTACTTCCTGCAGGCCGAGCTGTTCAACATGAACTGTGGCGCACCCCTGTTCGACATCTCGGGTGGTCTTGCGCCCACGACGACTGTCGCCGGCAAACAGAAGTCGAGCATCACTGGACCGAGCAGCGCCCCTGGCTTCGCCCAACACAACGTCAACATCTGTGGCCTCAGCGTCTTCATTCGCTCTATGAAAACGACCTTTCCAGGCGCCTTGAAGGCCGACATCGAGACCAACACGGCCTATTGGGACAAGATCGCGGGGCTGATTGGACACTCCAACAAATTTGGCATGAGAGGCGCCGCCATCGACCTCGCGCTCATGGACAATTTCACCGAGAAAACCAGCACAGAAGACGGCAAGCGGTACTGCCTGTCGTCGATTTCCAACACCGACATCCAGAACCTCGCCTATTACGCCGAGGACTGCGATCTGAAGATGCTGGTGTACGACCGCTTGTTCGCGCACTGGGCGGACGTGGACAACGTGGATGTGCCTGGAGATCAGCTGGGTCTGATGGACTACAACCGCTACGACGACGTGGGATACAAGCGCGACCCGTGGAATTGGCCCTTCAACGAGGAGGAGGTCGACTTCATGGGCTCCGGTGGCACCATGCGGTCGCACTTCAAGGGAGCGAACTACCTGGCCGGCGACGACCGATGGGAGATCGTCGACTTCTATGCGGTGTGTGAGTGCGACAAGAAGGTCACCAAGAACATCTGGGGAACCGTGAAGACCGAGTGGGTGAGCCCCACGAAGACCAAGAGCGGCAAGACGCTGAAGCCCTGAGTGGATCAGGGACTCGCCGCTTTCATCAGCTCGAAGGACACGCGTCGGTTTCCGCGCAAGCTGGGGTGCTGATGATTCTCAGTGATCTTGGGCACCTCGACGAGCGTGTAGTCTGCCAGTTCCTCCAGGGACAAAGTCCCATTCTCGTCGAGGTCGGCCTCAGCGGTCGACATGGCTCGAAGGAGGACCTCAGTGAAGGCGCCGTTTCTCCAGGCGCCGGACTCGAGGGAGGCCTCGGAGCCCAGGGACGAGGCCAGGACGCGGACTCCGAGTCGGCGAGCAAAGTTCTCGTAGATCAGCCGTTTCCTTCCGCGGAGAGCGTCCAGCACATCCACATCGACGACCGTGCCGCCGCCTGAGTTCTTGGCTTCTACCGTCAGCCCGCGAATCGTCCGAGCTCGAACCTGTTCACCGATGGCTGCCGTTGTCGGAAGTGAGACCCTCTCCCCGGATTCACAGGTATCCAGCAGCAAGAGGCGACGACGCGCTTTGGTCCCGCTGAACACGGACTCCAGAGACTCGAAGGGGATCGCTGTCTTGGCCGTATCGCCCAGGCGAGCATCGTAGTTGAGGTAGTAGTAGGTGCGCGCTTCATCGGAGTCGCGCACGCCATGTCCCGCCACGAAGAGCACGACGACATCGTTGTGCCTCGCGTCCGCGATGAACTCGGTCACCTCTCCGAGAACGCGGCGATGGACTTCCTTGTTCACCCAGGTCTTGGTGCGGACTTCCGAGAACTTGCCGCCATAGCTTCGAAAAGCGTCCGCCAGGTCCTTGGCGTCCTGGTCCGCGAAGTCCAGAGAGGAGATTCCGCTGTCTGTGGGGTATTCCGAGACGCCCAGGCCTACAAAATAGAGCCGTGGTGGGGTCTGTTCCCCCTCGACCGAGAGGTTCATTCGGGCCCGCTGGGCCTGGACTCCGGAGCTGTTGCTACAGGAAAACTCCACCAGGTTGTCTCCAGCCGCCAACGGCAACCGTAGCAACTTCAGCCACCGCGGTTGTGGAGAAGGGAGGCGCTCACCCAGTACGGGAACGCCGTCCACGGAGAGCGCATAGCTACTCACACCGCTCGGATCGAAGCACTCCGTCTCCAAGACGGCAATGGACTGAGCGCCAGTACCCTCCACGACTCCCGAACGAATCGATGCCCAGGGGGCCGGAGCTGCGTCACGGGCGGCGCCCGCCGCTACGCCTTGTCCCTTCAGTCGCGTCTCGTGTCGCGCCCTGAAATGGGCGACGAGAGCGTTCGATCCTCCCATGCGTTCTACGATCAGGTCGGGGCGGTTGTGGCTCTCGGCGAGCTGATCCACCTCCATGCCGCGCGTCCCCTGAACGCCAGCGACCAGGCGGGTCGCGCCGGACGAGCCCGCGAAGTATCCGTCAGGGGTGAAGGCCGCCCAGTCCTCTTGTCGCGCGATGAAGTGCACCTTCTCGTCGTTGGTTGGGTTGACGACGGTCAGGAGGCTGTCGTTGACGAAGGCGATGATCTTGCCATCTGCGCTGGCCTCCACGTTTGGGGAGGGGGCTTCAGGAGCTTCCTCATCGCCGGGTCGGAGGTCCTTGTGAATGAACCCAGTCGCTCGATGCATTCCCCAGGTCTTGGCAGAGACGTACCGGTCGTCCTGGCTGTAGCCCACCGCGTAAATCTCCCCGATGTCCCCGCCGAGGGGTATGCGCCTCTTCTTCACGCCGGTCCCGGCGTCCAGGATCTCAAAATAGGCGCTGGACGAATCCGTCTTTTCGCTCCATGAGATGCTCGCCACCGCCACCTCGCTCCCATCCGAAGAGATGGCCGCACCGGTCCACATCGCCTCTTCCGAGTGGAGATCGAGGAATGCCTCGGGTTGTTCCAGATCGATGATCTTGAGATGACCGTTGCCGCTACCCGGGTAGGAACTGCTGCCCGAGATGGCCGAGAGATATCGGTCGTCGCGGCTGAAGCTCACCTGCAGCCGAGACGTGGGCAACGCGAGATCGTGCACCATCTCCCAGGTCCCGACCTTCCACACTCGGCCAGCGGCGACGAGGTACTTCCCGCCTGGGGAGAATCGAAGGAAGCGATCCTGGATCACTTTCACACGAACGCCCACTGACGCGACTCGAAAGAGAGGCCGCCCGTCCGGGGTGGACGTGTCCAGGGTCGCGGCGAGTCGGCCCGCTTGAATATCCCAGACGTAGATCCCGTAGTTCAGCCCGACGGTCGCCACGTAGCGACCCGAGGGATCGAACTCGACTTCATCGGCCAGGGCATCCGCGCGACGACTCACTTCCGCCAGACGAACAGGCTCAGGTTGAAGCGCCTCCAGAGCGACTGTCGAACCCTGCACGTCGAAGCGGACAACGCGGTTGACTTCGAGGTACTGCTTCAACGTGTCGGGTGGCGCGGGCTCCATGCTCTGGGGCAGCAATGCGCTCACCGCGTCTCGCCCTTTGTGGATCAGGAGTCCGTGGCGAGCGTCATACGAATATTGGTGCACCGAGGGCGTGCTCTTCTTCTGCCGCCCGATGGACTTCACGAGGGAGCCATCTCGCAGGTCGTAGACACTTCTCAAGGACAGGTCCTCGAGGTCGACCCACAGATAGTCACCGGCAAGGCGGATATTCCGCCGGTCGTAGTTCTTTCGCTCCGGGAGCGTGACGGTTGTGATCTCGTCTCCAGAGATCACCTGCACCTCCTCGCCCAGAACGAAGGCGGTTCGCTCGTCGGTGACGGAGAGGTCGAGGCAGCTCTTCGTGTGTTCGATCAAGGCCTGCTTCGTCTCGTTGTCCCAGACGGAGCAGCGGGTTCCTTGCAGGAGGAAAGAGAGCTTTCCAGAGGGGGTGACGCCCGCGTAGTGAACGGGATCCGGGTAGCCTCGATAGAAGTGGAGCTTGTGGTCGATCAGCACTTCAGAGGTCTGCAAGTCGACGACCCGCGCGCGTCGGTTCAACGTGCGTGCGCGCTCCCCCGAACCGCTGGTCGATTTCGTCACGATCAAAGCGAGGCGCCCGTCGTCGGACATTGAGATGAACCCCGGCCAACCGGCGGGATCCTTGTAGAATCCTTCGGACTGCCCCGTCTCGAGGTTGACAGTTTCCAGCCCCGCACTCGAACCGATGTAGAGCAAGGTGCCGTCTTGGGAGATTGTGAAGTCTGCGACGGGTGCGGATCTCGGGATCTCACTCACCAGGAGCCCACTCTCCAGGTTCCAGATGCGCAGGGATCGATCCGAGGAGGCTCCTGGATTGTACGCGGCTCCCCTTGTCTGATGACCTCGCTCGGCGGACACGGCCAAGGTCAGATCTGGCGTAGCCCGAACCGCCACAACCGGGGTTCCGTGTCCTCGTTGGGGTTGAAATCGCAGGGGCTGCCGCGCATCGATCGGTGTGGGGGTGCGATGCCCGCGGTGGACGCCCATACGATGGAGCCATCGGCTGTCATGAAGGGCGGTGCCGAAGAGCGCTGCATGGTCGAATTGGCCGGTCGCGGGCGAGCTGTTGGATCCCAACCACAAGTCTCCGGCGGGTAGGGGAGTGGTTTCTGGTACGAGCTCCCGAGTCGCAGGAATTCCATCGACCACGAGCATCACCACCCCGCGGGATCCATCCCAGCTCAGACCGACGTGGTGCCATGAATCGGGACTGAGATCTGCGGGCAGGAGAACCTCAGATGACCCCAGCCGAAATCTCCAGGTTTCCGGGCTGAGGGCGACCAGGCTCATGGCCACGCTTTCTTCGGTTCTCCACTCCGCAAGAGTGCCGCGGACATCTTTGGCCCAGAGCTCCAGAGAGAAGCTGCGCAGGGAGGGGACCTTCGCCCAGCGGATGCGCGCGTCGACACCGCTTCTGGTGAGCGCGCCCCCTGGGTCCTCGACGGGACTCACCGCGGATCCGTCGAGCCCCCAGAGAAAGAGCGGCATGTCCGCGAGCAGGTCCTGGTCGTACGCTCCGATGCTCGCGGCGTGGATCAAATGGCCGATATCCCGGGAGGGGAGGGTGGGAACTTCCGGCTTCGGGGGAATCCAGGGGCTCTTCGTCGCGCAGGCTGTGATGAGGAGGAGCGCACTGCCGCAAATGGATCGCCACGTCTCGCGAGTCGTCATGGGCGGAGACTATCAGCCGGCACACGGGCTCGATAAGGATGGGCGTCGTCGGGCGAGCGCGAGCAGCACGACCAACTCCAGCCGAGTGGGCCTGTCGACGCACCGCGGAGTTTCGGTGGGCGACCTTCGTCCACGAAGATTCGGCGGTCCCGACGAGGGGCGGACGGCATCGTCGGCGCGTGAGGCCCTGGTGGGCCGGAAGTGTGGTTTTCACCGCAGAGATGCAGAGTTGCGCAGAGGGGTCTGGCGGAGGTCGCGGCGTCGGGCGAACGCGAGCAGCACGACCCAGCTCCAGCCGAGTCCGATGGGAGACGACGCGCAACCGCAGGCCGTCTCGCTGGTGCCGAGCTCGGCGGTGGACCCGCTCGTGCCGCCAACGCTGGAGAGCTCCAGACGGACGCGGTACGGCCCATCCGCTTCCACGGTGATGGCGCCTGGAGTCCAGGTCTCGAGCTCCTCGACCAGGCGTCCGCCGGCGTAGATCTTCCAGCTCACCTTCGGTCGACAGTCGGGGAGGAGCAGCGGCGACTGGTTGTCGAATTCCAAGGTGCCGGGGCTCGGCTCGGAGACGGCGAATCGCGACTCGGGAGGCGCACACCCCACGACCGGGGTCTCCAGGCATGCGCAGACCTGCACGTCGCCGGAGCAGGTCTCCGGTGCGCTGTCTACACACACCTCGACGACGTTGTCCCCCTCGGCAACGATGAGGGACACCGCAGCGCCGACTGTCGTTTCGGCGTCGGTCGTCCAGGACGCGGTCGCGTTGGTGAATCCGCCGAGGTCGACGGCGCAGTTCAACCGGGGCTGTCCGTCGGCGACGACGACCACTGGGGCTCCGCCAGCGCCGCATTGTGGCTCCAAGACGGGCGCCCGCGATGTCAGGAACAGCTCGCGATCTACGGCGTTGGGAAGCCGAATTTCGCAGTCTGCGCCCAGCATGCACATCACCGCCGACAGATCCTGCGCCTCCCAGCTGTCCGGCCTGGACAGTCCCGCTCCCGGCTCTGCGTACCTCGGCCTCTCGGCGGTAGAAATCGGGCCTGTCGGGTCACCGGGAGCGTCCGGTGCGGGCGATGTCGATCAATCGAGGGGCGGACGGCTTCGTCGACGCGTGAGGCCGTGGTGGGCCGGAAGTGTGGTTTTCACCGCAAAGATGCAGAGGTGCGCAGAGGTGGTTGGGCGGGGTATGCACGG
>Ga0315336_1003519_pt1 | contig 20611 bp, 15 predicted proteins | sample ASW5metaG_FD_204512 | JGI IMG/M metagenome (GOLD analysis project Ga0315336, IMG submission 204512) | Ammonia-oxidizing marine archaeal communities from Monterey Bay, California, United States - ASW #5 | ecosystem: Environmental > Aquatic > Marine > Intertidal zone | place: USA: California... | reverse complement strand
TGTATCCACTATCGTGCTCGCCCCCGAGCCGACGCTCCAGGAGGCGCTCGGCGCGGCCGAGCTTCAGCGATACGTCCGTCTCATGACGGGAGCTGAACTGACGATTCACCGGGGCGGCGCGTTCGCCGACAATTCGGACGATGTTCTCGTCGCGATCGGGCGACCCGCGACACATCCCCTGTTGAAAGAATTGCAATCTCAGGGAGCCATCTCCGTGGATGCCGAGGATCTCACTGAAGAAGGATTCATCCTGAAAACCGCCCGGTGGCGCGATCACGACGTGATCGCGATTTCCGGCGCCGGGGATGTGTCCACCCTATACGCGGTGTACGACTTCCTTGAGCGATTCGGACGGATCGGATTCTTCCGCTACGAGGAACACGTTCCACGCAATCCCGACTTCATCCTCCCCGCCTGCGACATCAGGGAAAAGCCCCATTTCAGGGTGCGCATGCACGGGGGACAATATCACTACTTCGGAATCCAGTGGTTCAGCGAGATGCAGTGGAAAGAAAACCTGCACTGGTATGCAAAACACCGCCTGAACCGCACCAATTTTCATCCGGGGCCGGCTGTTCAAAATCAAGCGGACCGGAAAATATGGACACGGCTGGGTGTCCGGGACGAAATGGAAGAGGAACCGCTCGACGATGACACCGCGAGCGCAGTGCGAATGCTCCAGCGGATGTCCCGGTACGGCAGGCAGGTGGGCGTCCGCGCACCGTTGGCGTCGACGGATGGACAACTGCCCGCGGACGTGGTGCAGGAATTCAAAGAGAAGTTCCCGGATGTGAAAACGTTTGAGTTTGCTCGCCACGATTCCCAGACCTGGGTCGATCCGGACGATCCGATGTGGTTGAAACTGAACCAGGCCTATTTCGAAACCAGCGTCGAATTCTATGGGGACACCAAACTGTACGGCCTGCCCTCTCCCTGGACGGAACGCGCGCCGGGAGACTCTCCCGAAGAACAGGAGCGACTGACGCGCTCGTACGGCGACGCCGTGGGACGGCTGGCTGCGTGGGCCGAAGAGAATTATCCGGGCGGCGAGTGGATGCTGGATGGATGGGCATTCGCCAACCGGAACTTCTGGCATCCGGACCGGGTAGAGCATCTGTTGTCCAGCCTCCCGGAGAATCTGGATCTCGTGATCTGGTCGTACCCGGCGGACGACCAGCCGACCTACGAGTACTTCAACTTCTGGCGACCTGTCTCGTGGGCATTTCTTGTCATGCATTCCAGCGGAGGCAACACCACCGTGCACGGGGACGTGCATCGAATCATGGGACGTACCTACCGGGCACTCTGCGAACAACGCGCCGACAAGCTGGTCGGATACGGAATGTATACCGAGGCAAACGACTATGCACCCTTCTTTGGCGACCTGGTTCTGCACCTTTCCTGGGATCCGTTCATCGACCTCGACTCGTTTACGAGGGATTACTGCGAAAGACGCTATGAGCCCGAGTCGGTCGAGACCATGGTTCGCGTCCACGACAAGTTGTTGAAGACGGTGTACGGCCCGCAGAGCGACCACGCGATGACCGGAGGATTCCGGACCGTGCGATTGCACGACCCGGTTTACTGGTATCAGATCGGCGGCCCATGGGTGCCCTTTGATGAATTGCAACGGCGCCGTGTCGAACTCCGCCGCCACTGGCCCGGGATTCTGCGGAAAGCCCTCGAGGAAGCCCTTGAAGTCTCTCAGGCTGAAAAAAACAACAAGGCTTACGTGCGCGATTTGACGGATATCATGCGCGCCTACATACATGTCACCATGGACCAGGGCGTCTGGGACGCGGTGGATGCGGCGTATAACCGCGACATCTCTGCGTTCGAAACCCACGTGGCGTCGATCGACAGGCAGTTCGACGCCCTGTTGCGGGCGATCAGCCTGGTCTCGGACCGCTGGGAGTATGGCGTGAACGCAATGATCGAAGAATTCGCCGATGCGCCGGTCAAACGAAGCGATGAAGAAATCCGGCACTATCTCTATTATGTCTCATTCTCGGGTAACGCCATCTACGACTACTTTCGCGCGGACCGTTACGAAATGATCCGTGACATCTACCGCCCCATGACCATGGCTTATTTTGACTCGTGCCGAAAACAACTCGATGGGTCAGGTGAATTAAAAGTTCAGGATCGGACGAGTACCGGATGGGAATACGAAACCCTCATGGACGCCCGGCAGATCCCGAACCTGGCCTATGAAACAGCCGGCCCCGTGCACGAAATTCCCAGGAAATGGATCAAAGAAGATACCACTCCCCCACCCCCGGTCCCGGACCTCATTCAAACCGTAAATGAATTTCTCAATGCCGCCGGAAACAACTTCAATCTGCCGCATTGAGCTTCTTCCGTGGCACGGCGCCTCCGGCCCGTGTCGGAACAAGGAATGAGGAAGAGTTGAGCGCAAAGTGCGCAGCCTCTGTCCGCGCACTTCATTTTCTTCTTCTCTTCCTCCGTGGCACGGCGCCTCCGGCCCGTGTCGGAACAAGGAATGAAGAAGAGTTGAGCGCGAAGGGCGCAGCCTCTGTCCGCGCGCTTCACTTTCTCCTTCTCCTGGTCCGACACGGGCCGGAGGCGCCGTGCCACGGGTCCCTGAGGAAGGTTTGAGCGCGAAATGCGCAGCCTCTATCCGCGCACTTCACTTTCTCCTTCTCCTGGTCCGACACGGGCCGGAGGCGCCGTGCCACGTTCCGGGGTTCCGTGCTCGGGCTCCGCTACACCGGTCGCATACTCGAGGTACGAACAACTGCTTCTGCTATGGGTCCGTGCGGCTTTCCATTGACCGAAATTTCGGCGGTAAGAAGATGCCGGCGATTCTCTCCCGGGGCACCCGCGGAAATCGCAACCTCGAATTCCAAAGATCCCATCTCTCCTTCCCCTAGCTTCAGTTCCTGAATCTCAGGAGTCACACGAACCGCAAGCGTTGCACATCTCAATTGCGCGACAAAACTACACTCCTCACCAAACGAATTTCGCAGCGCCAGCGTGTAATGAAAGGAATCGCCGGTCGCGATCGTTCGTTGGTAGGGAAGCAATCGGACCCAGAATAGATCGATGCCCAAATCTGCCGGCTCCGGGAGCAAGTCCCTGTAAATCCGCTCCTTCTTCTCAACGAATTCACGATGAGCCCCATAGGCCTCGGGTGGAATGTCGCACACCGGGCCATGTCCCGGGCATAGCATCTCGCCCCGCAGCCGTTCGAACTCCTCCGCGCACTTTCGATGCATCGATAGTGTCAACGAATTGCGAAGAACCCCGTTTGCCATCCATTCGCCCTCCCGATCCGGATTGTACCGCCCCATCGGATAGGTGCTGTCCCCCGAAAAGAGCACCCTCTTCCCGTCAATTTCTCCCAGGATTGCCGAGTGAAACTCTGTTTGTCCCGGATAAAACACGATTTCGAATGGAAATCCTTCCCACTCAAACCGTTGTCCGTCCTGGAATCTCCTGTCGATCTGGATCGGATCCGGGTACAGGCACGGGGTATTCCAATCCGCCGGCGCCTCCAGGACCTTCGCAACATCCTCCAGCGCCCAGCACTCCGTTCCGTGATGCTTCTGCAGGAAGGGAATGCCACACACATGGTCGTCGTGGATATGCGTGGGCACGACAACGTCGAATGAACCGACCCCCCAATCCTCCTTTAATTCATCGAGATGATGCTCAATGAATCGCAGCCGGGAAAACGGTTCCGGCGTGTGCAACGCGATATGAAACATGTGGATGGATGGATACGGATAATCGATGAAAAGCGTTTTGCCGCTGTCCGAGCGGACCACGTAAAAATTGGAGCAAGTGGCCCGTGACCCCCACAGCAGGTGCTCGGATATCTGCTCCATCCTGATTTCATGCATGAACTGTTCCTTGAGCCGATCAGGCTGCAACGCGAGCAACCGGTGCAATCGGTCATCGAGTTTCCGGAAGCAATCCGCGGGATCACGAATAACCGGCCCGTGCGCAGGCAGAGCCATGGCGATGTCCCGCTTTTTGAGCGAAGCAATCGACATCGCCGTCCAATTGGCGCCGGAGAGGTCGCCGTAATCGTTCTCCAATGCATGAAGTTGGTAGAGCTTCCCGCCGTCATGAACCAGATCGCCCGTGAATGCGACCCTCGTCCCGTCGATCTCCACGATCAGACTGATGCCGCCGAGCGAATGTCCGGGCGTGGGCAACACAAGAAAAGAATACGGCCCCCAAGTGAACGATTCGTAATCAACCAGGGAGGCGTCAACCGGCAGGTCTTCCCCGATGGCAAAGAACGTATTCCGGTCATTGTAGTTATCGTAGATTCGTTTCTGCTGCCAGTACTCATCGGCCTGCTCGAACAGGAACCGCTCGTGCTCCGGAACCGCCAGGCGGGCGCCCTGCCCAACCAATTTGCCGGCGCCATAACACTGGTCACGGTGATGATGGGTAAAGAGGACCCGATCCACCTGCTTCACGCCCAGTTCGGGCATGGCATCCAGAACCCCGCCGCTTCCACAATCGATAAGCAGCGCTCGGTCGCCATGCGTCAGGACATAAACATTGCAGGTGTCTTCGAATCGATAAAGAGTAGGAAGGATTTTTTCCATCAAGGTCGGCCTGTGACGCGCGTCACAGTTTCCCATGTATCCTAATCTCAATCCTAATCTCAATCCTAATCGATAAAGATTGCGATTGGGATTGAGATTAGGAACTCAGAATCATACGTATTCTCAATCAAGGAGGGACAAATTCCTGACAGACAAGGACTTCCATCCTGAAGCCAAATACGACTCTCACAGCTCGGAGAATCCGGCCCAGCCGGGGGCTCCGATGAAATAGGAACGATCACATGCAGGGAGTATCCAGTGAACAAATGCCGCGTGGCATTAATATCGTTTAAAAGTCGTTTTGCCCGCCCCGCGGAGAATTTTGGGCGCATCAGCCAATGGGTGCGTACCGCCGCCGGGCAGAGCGCAAACCTGGTCTGCTTTCCCGAAATGGCCTTGCAGGGCTATTGCGACGACGTGGACGCGATACGCCGGCACGCCGAGACACTCGATGGAGCGATGTGCGCGGAATTGACGGCCGTCGCGGGCGAATGCGGGCTCATTATCAGCCTCGGCATGGCGCTGCGGGTCGATGACAATCTTCTTAACGCACAGGTGTTCGTCGGCGCCGATGGAGTATTGGGTTTTGCCGCCAAAGTGCATCACGGGAAGGATGGCCATTCGAGTTACTCCTCGGGGAAGACCTGGCCGGTGATCGACCTCGGCTTCGCAAAAGTCGGGGCGTTGATCTGCTGGGATGCCGAGTTTCCCGAGGCGGCGCGATGTCTGGCCCTGGGCGGCGCGGAGATCCTGCTGATGTCGTTTGCCACCGGTCGATGCGATTCCAGCGGCCGTCGTCAGGGACCCGAAGAATGGGCCGAGCAGGTGCTCGCCTGGGCTCCGTCACGCGCCTATGACAATCGGGTTTTTGTCCTGGGCGTCAATCATGCCGGCGGCGTCAGAGACGAAGAGGGAGCATGTGACACCGCCCTGGGTGATGCCCATGGGATTCATCATTGGCCCGGCTATTCATTTTCAGTAGGACCCGATGGTCGGTTGTTGGCCGAAAGCACCCGGAATCACAACAACGAGCGCATGCTCCTGGTGGACCTGGACCCCATGCTGCGAGAGCGCTGGCGATCGGGCTCGGGAGACTTTCTTGCCAATCGGCACCCGGAAACGTACGAGCGGATTATCCGCTGACAGGATTCTATGATCACTCCGCGCGAAGAGCCATACCGTTCCGCGGGGTTCGATTTCGAGTACGATGGGGAGGAACGACCGCCTGGACCTGCATTCCCGAATCCTCACCCTCCTCGCAAACCCGGGCACGGACGGCGAGGCACCGGGACAATGAATGCATCGCAGGCGATCTACCGGGGGCCCGCATACAAATCCGCAAAGCTCTCCCGGACCTCATCCTCCCCCCTCGCCTCGACCGCGGCTTCGATTCTCTCGCGGCCTTCCGACTGTTCCCCGTAGATCTTCAGCGCGTCTAGCGCCGCGATCGCGTACGCCGCCGGCTCCTCGCGTACGATCCGCAGCAGCGCGTCGTGCGCAGAATCACTCCGGTGCAAGGCGATCGGGAGTAACAGCATCTTCTTTGAGTCGCCCCGGATTGCTTCGTCCCATAATTGCAGAAGGCAATCCAGTGCGCGGGGAAATCGTGAAGTCCCGAGTGCCAGGGCCGCCTCCTGGGCGATTCTCTCATCCGGCCGGCGCGCGAAATCCAATACGAAGTCAAGGGATCCCTCGGGAGCCATACCCATCAAGCTGCTCAACACGTCTCCCAGAATCTCCGGCTCCGGGTCGCCGTGGAAAGCCTTCATCCGAAGAAGTAGTTGACCGGTTTCGTTTCCGAAAGAGGCAACAATGCGCACCGCGTCACTTCGGGTGCGAGGCTGGGGATCAGAAAGCAGCCTGACCAACTCGAACATGATCTCGGGATACCCCGCTCGCACCAACCCTTCGGCGCAGCGACCCCGTAACGGGTCCGCCGTGTCCACGGGGTCTCCCCACGCCGGCTCCATTTGAACGTGCCTCACTCCGGCGAGAAACAGTTCATGCTCACGGTACCCCAATTCAATCAATGCCTCCACGATGGCAATCTTGGCCAGGCACCCCTTGTCGGTTTCCACCGGATCCTCCATGAAGCGCTCAAAAGCACTGATCAGATCCGGTATCAGTTCCGCATATCGGTGTGACCCGGCTACATTGACAGCCTTTGCGGCAAGGAGGTTGCTCCGGCCGCGAATCACTGGAAGAAGTTCTTCGCAGATTTTTTCGGATGGATCGGATTGCATCAGATCCAGAATCCGATCCAGCTTTTGATCAAAATTCCTGCGAGCAGGCATGTTCAGGTTGTCATCTCTGGAAAATTGGCAGCAATTGATTCGGAGCACATAGAGCGGTGACTACCAGCGCCGTTGTGTAGGTGTTTCCGAACTGTGCATCGGGTCCCGGCTCAGCGCGCCAGTGTCCTTCAGCATCCTGCTGATCGAGAAGCAGGCGAACGATATCAGGGAAAAACCGGGCCCAATACTCTCTCCCCAGCATGTACATCGCCGGGACTGCATAAAACAGGCTATAGTGAAACCAGCGGTCCTCCCCGTACTGTTGAAACGGATGTGCGAGCATCCAAAGGCCTCCCTTTCTCGCCATTGCCGAATCCAATTTTCCGCCGTGGGCCAATGCCAGGATTCCGGCCGAGGTCATTGCGTGCGAGCTTGCGGATTCTCCGGTCCGCTGTGGATGGTATCGAAATCCCCCCGTGGTTTTATCATAGCACGCGACCACAAACTTCATCGCGGCGTCAATTCGGCTGCTTTCAACTTCGAAGCCGCCGTTCCTGGCGGACCGATAGAACATCAATTGCCACGACGTAACCGAGAGATCTGAACTGAAATCGGTTTTCACCTGGATGTATCTCCACCCTCCCTCATCAACTTCCAGCACCTTGGGCCGGTCCTGCAGTTTTTTTGTCAGCTCGAGTCCCTGCCGAATTGCCGATGCAATTTCCTGGTTCGATTCTTTTCGTGTCATTCCGTACAACTCGCTCAGGGTTACCCCGGCAATAGCATGGTTGTAGATCGCGGTTAGAGACGGCGCCATACCCTCCGCGGAACGTTCGTAGTGCCGGTCCCCGGAGAAAATGCCGTTTTCCCGCTGGCAGGAGAGAATATAGTCGATGGCCCATTGGAGCTGGTCACCATACGGCCCCTGGCCGGGAACGTGCCCGCGGGACATGTATGCAAGCACGCAGAATCCCGTAATCGCCGGTTGGCCGAGCACAGGCCCACGGAACGAACCATTGGCTTCCTGCGTGGTGGCGATCCATGCCAGTGCCCGATCCATGCGAGCATCCAGCTCCTTCCACTGATCCTCGAACAGCACGTCGCTGGGCCCGGAGGTTGTCTCGACCGACTCCCCCGCGGCAAGGGCGCAGATCGGATATGCGAAGGCAATGCAGGCAAGTCCCGCAAAAGTTCTACTGGTAAATGCCATCAACCAATCGTACATAATAGTGGCTCAACATTGAAGAAATTGCGACGCATAAGGAAACGTGATGGCTGCCTATACCTATTCGGATCCCATTCAACTTTCTGATGACACGACGGAATACCGGCTGCTTACCCGGGACTTTGTGTCCGAGACGGAATTCGACGGACACAGAATCCTCCGGATCGAGCGCGAGGGGCTCCGATTGCTCGCTAAAGAAGCTTTTCACGACGTCTCTTTCTACCTCCGTGGCCGTCACCTCGCGAAGCTTCGCCGTGAACTTGACGATCCGGAGGCAAGCGAGAACGACCGGTTTGTAATATACACTCTTCTTCAGAATGCGTGTGTAGCTGCGGGCGGCCAACTTCCCTCCTGCCAGGACACCGGAACCGCGATTGTCATGGGAAAAAAGGGGCAGCAGGTGTGGACGGACGGCCCCGACGCCGAAGCCCTGTCCAACGGGATCTACCAGACATTCCAGGAAAGCAATCTCCGGTACTCCCAGATTGCCCCGCTTTCCATGTTCGAAGAAAAGAACACCGGAAACAATATGCCGGCCCAAATTGACATCGCCGCCGCCGAGGGGGATACCTACAAACTCGTCTTTGTAGCCAAGGGAGGCGGATCCGCGAACAAGTCTTTCCTCTACCAGATGACCAAAAGCCTGCTCAACGAAGAGAGCCTCACACAGTTTGTGACCGAAAAGCTTCGCGACATCGGCACCGCCGCGTGCCCCCCCTACCACATTGCCCTGGTCATCGGCGGCCCGAGCGCGGAAACGAATCTGAAGTATGTGAAACTCGCCACCTGCGGGGAGTTGGATCAGCTCCCGACAACCGGGGATGAAACCGGACGGGCGTTCCGGGACCTGGAGTGGGAAGAACGTATTGGCAACCTGGCGGAATCGTCTCACATCGGCGCGCAATTCGGCGGGAAGTATTTTGCCCATGATGTCCGCGTGATTCGCATGACGCGCCATGCGGCTTCCTGCCCGGTCGGAATCGGCGTAAGCTGCAGTGCCGACCGGAACATCAAAGCCAAGATTACCCGCGATGGAATTTTTCTGGAGCAGCTGGAGTTCCATCCCGAGAAATATATGCCGGAAGAAGCGCCGGAGATGGCGCCCCCCGTTCGTGTCGACCTCAATCAGCCGATGCCTGAGATCCTGAAGGCCCTCAGCCGATTTCCGATCAAGACGCGACTCAGCCTCACCGGTCCCGTGGTGGTGGCGCGGGATATTGCGCACGCGAAAATCGGAGAAATACTCGATTCCGGAAAACCCATGCCGGAGTACTTCAAGAACCATCCCATCTATTACGCCGGTCCCGCCAAGACTCCGAAAGGGATGCCGACCGGAAGTTTTGGACCCACCACTGCCGGACGGATGGATCCATATGTGCAGCGGTTTCAGAGTCAGGGCGGTTCCATGGTCATGCTCGCCAAGGGAAATCGGTCGGGCGGCGTGACCGATGCCTGTAGTGAATTCGGCGGTTTTTACCTCGGGTCAATCGGAGGTCCGGCAGCCATCCTGGCCCAGGATAATATAACGAATGTGGAAATCCTGGACTTCCCGGAACTCGGGATGGAAGCAGTACGAAAAATTGAAGTGGAGAATTTTCCCGCCTTTATCGTCGTCGACGACAAGGGCAATGATTTTTTCCAGAAACTGGACTAACCGGCATCGCTCAACTCGGCGCAGTGCTTCCGATACAACCCGCGAAACTGATGGTACGAAAGCCCGAGACGCTCCGCGGCGCGCCGCTGATGGAAGCGGGTTTTTTCCAGCGCTTCTCTCAATAGCCGGACTTCGTAGGCTCTCACGGCCTCCTCGAAACCCGCATCAGATCCCGGGTCCGGTTGCTCGTCGTTTGCGCGCGGCGTGTCCCCTGGTTGCCGGTCCTGCATCTCGGGCAGCATTTCAAAGGGAGATCGGAACGGATCGAAATCCACGTGACCAATTCGCTTACGGTCCGACCGGTAGACGGCCCGTTCCACCACGTTTTTCAATTCACGGATGTTTCCGGGCCACGGATGCTCCAATAACTGATTTTCCGCATCCGCCGTAAACTTCGGAGACGCGTCCCAACCCAACTCTGACACAAATCGGGACGCAAAGTGACGGCCGAGAAGAAGTATATCTTCTCTCCGGGATCGAAGGGGTGGAACGTAGAGGACCTCAAACGAGAGTCGATCCAGAAGGTCGAACATGAAGGAGCCCTGCTTCGCCTTCTCCTTCAGGTTTACATTGGTGGCGCCAACGATTCGCACATTCACGGTAACCGGCTCCGATCCTCCGACCCGCTCGAATGCACCGTACTCGACGACACGAAGGAGTTTCTCTTGCACCGGAATCGGAATGACTGCAATTTCATCCAGAAACAACGTGCCTCCGTCCGCGGATTCAAATCGCCCCTGCCGTCGGCCGGCCGCTCCCGTAAAGGCGCCCGCCTCATGCCCGAACAACTCGGACTCCACGAGCGCAGGAGCCAATGCGGCGCAATTCAGAGCAACCAGGGGTTTTTCCCATCGACTCGAAAGATAGTGAAGCTTGGACACGGCCAGCTCTTTCCCGGTTCCCCGCTCCCCTATGAAAAGAACAGGCCGCTCCACGGCGGCAACACGGGAAATGCGCTCCTGGAAATCCAAAAATGAAGTGGATTCCCCGATCGCCTCCTGCACCTCAACGTGCGGATTGTCTGTGGTGGATATAGCCATATAATTGTCTATATCGCATATAGTGGGCTCCTCACGCCTCATCGTAAAGCCAAATGTGTGTTTTTACTAGGAAAAATTGCGTTGGTATGGCCTCTGCTAAGGTAGGGAATCGGTGTTGGAGGATGAGTCCTGCCAAGTCGGCCTCTCATCCGGAATCCTCGACAGCCAGGCTCGAGACCTGGACCCGTGATTCCAAATCGTAACGGAAATTGTAGTACAAAAAGCTGACCACATAAGCTCAAGTGGCTTACCTGGAGAAACGACGATGGGAATTTTTACACGCGTTAGAGACATCATTAATTCAAACCTCAATGCCATGCTCAGCAAAGCGGAAGACCCTGAAAAGCTGATCCGGCTCATGATTCAGGAAATGGAGGACACCCTGGTAGAGATCAAGTCATCCTGCGCAGGGGCCATCGCCACCCGCAAGAAGCTGGAGCGGGAGCAGGCAGAGGTAGGCAGGAAAGTTACCCAGTGGGATGACCGCGCCAGGCTGGCGATGGAAAAAGGGCGCGAGGACCTGGCCCGAGAGGCTTTGACGGAAAAGAAGAGATACCGGGAACGGGCCGATTCCTTCGCGCAGGAAACTGCGGACGCCGAAGAGCTGGTCGGTCAATACCAGAAAGATATAGAACAACTCGAGGATAAGCTGGCGCGCGCAAGAGAGAAGCAGCGCGTCCTGGTGCAGCGCCACATCCATGCGCAAAAGAAGAAGAAGGCGCAAGCGGGGATTCGTAAAGTCGAAACTTCCGAAAGCCTGCTGAGGCTGGATCATTTTGAAAACAGAATCGAGCAGATGGAAGCCGAGGCCGACCTGGTGAATTACAAGAGAAAACCGAGCCTCGAATCAGAAATCGAGCATCTTGCAGTCGATGAAGAAGTGGAGAAGGAGCTGAGGGATTTGAAGAAAAAAGTGAGCGACAAGTCGAGCGTTGACCCAGCGTGACGAGGATCCCGATGATGTTTGGATTTAATCCCCAATATGGATTCGATATGAGTTTTTTTGGTTTTATACTGTTGTTCGTGGTCGTGGTGATCCCGGTGGTCCTGGCCTGTCTGTTTCTGGTTTTTCTTCTCGTTCGGAAGCCCGGAAACGGCGGCCCCCCCAGGGTGAAAAACGCCGATGAGACGAGACTGATCCAGGAGATCCACCAGGGTTTGCTCACAATGGAACAACGCATCGAGGCGCTTGAAACAATTGTGCTCGAGGCGGGAGAGAGGAGTTAAGCCTGATGATGTATTCCAGTGAACACGGACTTTACAAAGCGCGGGACGGGATTTTTGCCGGCGTGTGCAAAGGCATCGCCGACCATTTCGATTTCTCGGTTGGCTGGACCCGGCTGCTGGTGATTGTAGCGCTATTCATCACCGGCTTCTGGCCGGTCGTGATTGCCTACATCGTGGCAGCCTGCGTCATGAAACCGGCGCCGGTGGTGCCGATCCGGAGTAGCGCCGATGCGGAGTTCTACCAGAGCTATGCCACATCCAGCCAGATGGCACTCCAGCGTCTCAAGGCCACGTTCAGCAAACTGGATCGACGGCTGCAACGACTGGAGCATGTCATCACGACCCGTGAATACGACTGGGAACGAAGGATGCGCAACGATTGATTTGACAATCCGGTGAATTCAGGCCAGTTAAGTGGGAACTGGAGACTCCTTATGCCCCGCTTCCTGCCCTTGCTTCTTCCTGCATTGATCGCCACCGCAGCCGCTGCCGACGTCGTCGGGTGGCGAAACGATTGGACCGGAGAATTCCCAGACGCCGATCCTCCAACCGCGTGGGCAGCGGATTCCGGGGTGCTCTGGAAAACCAGGTTGCCCGGCCGAAGCAACGCTTCGCCCATTCTGGTCGGAGACCGCCTGTTCTTCACGTCGGATCCGGATACTCTTCTGTGCATTGACCGGTCAGACGGAAACATCATCTGGCAGAAAGCGAATCCCGTCCTGGACCTTCTCGATGACAACACCCGTGCCGCCTACGAGAGTGAGTCGGTAAAAGGTCGGGCGATTCGTGAGAAATGTGATGATGCGAACTCAAAACTGCGGCGCGCTAAATGGCGGGCAAAAAAAGACGGTGTTAATGCAGATGAGAAAATCGCCTCACTCGCGAAAACGGTGGAAGCACGGAAAGAGGAACTGAAGGAATTCCCAACCTACGACAAGTATGCCACACCGATCCACCATGGGATCAACGGGCACTCAACGCCGACTCCCGCAAGTGACGGGGATCGCGTGTTTGCCCTTTTCGGCACCGGCGTGGTCGCTTGCTATGACCTGGAGGGAAAAGCGGTCTGGAGAAAATTCATCGAGACCCCTGAAAACAGGTGGGGCCACAGCGCTTCGCCACTACTCCTCGAGGACATGCTCCTGGTTCAAATTCGGGACCTGGTGGCACTGGATGTGGCGACGGGCGAAGAGAAGTGGCGGGCAAAGGTTCCCCCGTACTGGGGTACCCCGATGACAATAAAGATTGGCGCAATCACGGCCATAGTTACGCCGAAAGGCGATGTAGTCCGCGCCTCCGACGGAGAGGTTCTTGCATCGAACCTGTCCTCCCTGGACTACTCCACTCCCGTGCTCGATGAGGGCATTATATATTTCATCCAGGCCGGCGGACGCGCCGTTGAAATTCCCTCTACCCCGGGAGATGAATTTCAGACGAAGTGGACAACCAAACCCCGGTCAGACCGCTACTATTCCTCCCCCGTGATACACGATGGACTGATCTACACCATGACCCGAAACAACGTGTTCAGCGTGATTGATCAGGATTCCGGGGAGATCGTCTATTCTGAGACCCTTTCCCTTGGCGGCGGGGATGCCTACCCGAGCATTGTCATGGCAGGCGAAAACCTGTACGCCAGCAACAGCAACGGAACCACCATCGTCCTGAAACCCGGCCGGGAGTACGTGGAAGTAGCGAAAAACAAGTTGGAAAAGTTCATGAGCACCCCGATCTTCGCGGGCAGCCGGATGTACCTGCGAGGGAACGAACACTTCTACTGCATCGGCAATGAGGAGTGAGGCCGGTCACATTCCCGGAAAAAACCTGTCGGTGTTGACTACGGCCGTAGAAGCACGTTCGCAGGACATCACTTCGCCTGTTCCACCAGGTTCACGAGCTTCCACCGCAGTGTCTTCGCGCCCTTCTGAATCGCGATGGTCAGCAGCCCGAATGGCTCGATTGTGGTCCGAATGCGCCCCGTGTACGGGCGTACGCGAAGGCTGATAGCTCTACGCCGGCCCAGGGTGTCCTGCAGCCGAACAATCAGCTTGTTTCCTTTTTCCGACTTCTTCAGAGCTACGATCTGAACGTTCGCATCATCAAGTACGACAGTCTCGTCCGGACGTCCTCTTCGCTTGCGGTCGGGCTTCGTCGGCTGCGGGTAGTAAACCTGCCACACCGGCGGAACATTGAGAACCTGGGCGGCACGGCTGATCTCGGTTTCCCTGAACCGCTTTCCAATGAGCAGTACATAGCGCATTTCGTGCTCGCCCTGGTCATGACGGGGAAGGAATCTGCTCTGTAGATCCTTATTCCCCCGAATGGAATAGAACGAGGAGTAGGCAGGCGATCTCAGCACACTGATGCCCCACTCCTTTTCCGTGAGGCTGTAAGCACCGCTTCCGGTATTGGCCACCGCCAGAAAAACATTCCCTCTTCCCTGCTTTCCACGCACGGCAGCCCAGCGCTGACACGGCATTTCCAGGTGCTTCTTCGTAGGCAACCGCTTCGCCGCACTAAACAAAGCTTCACCAACGCCTTCCCGCACCTCAAAGCTCAAGGGAATAATGAGCTTCAACATACTGTCCCTGTGATTGTTAAACACCCGATCGCGGATCTCAAGGCTCCCGTCCCGGTGCCCGATGTGATACTGCCGAACCATTGCGGATTTTTCGCATACGAACATCACTTCCACCACCGTGCGAAGCGTGCCGCGCTCGACAATCCGGATCGCACGGCTCGCCTCTTTACTGCCTCCGGCGATCGAATCTTCGGGAACCGGAGACAGCTGCGCGGCCTCCTTCCCGGTGGCCAGACGGAACTTGGCGGAAGGATTGCCAAACGCGTAGCCGGTCAACATCCCACCCTCCCCCATGGAATCGGCCCTTTTGGGATCGCCGGTTGTCCATGCATGGTCGAGATCGGCGTAGTATACCGGCTGCAAGGAGCTTTTCCCCACCAGCGACTTCCTCTGATTCGGGAGAGAAAGCATGTCTACGAAGCCGGTTTTCGGATTGATTCGCAGGTTGAATTTTTTCGTTTTGAAGGTGAGCGAACGGCCGGTGACCCGGGGCGTCTGGACGCGGGCCGGTTTGCCGTTTTGATAACTTTCCTCGAGGCGCAATGTCTGCCACGGCTTGAGATCCAGGATGGTCATGAGCCGGACACGCCAGTCGCCGGCACAGCAGGCCTCCGCATGCAACCGCTGCACTTCGATTCTTTTACCTTCACAGGTCACCGTGATCTCAGGCGCGTGGATCTGCGTATGGTTCTGGTCGAGCTGCAGCTCGAACTCGACCGGGGTCCTGACGGCGAACCCGTGAGGATTCGTAACAAAAATGGGCACGACACCTTTTCCGGCGGATGGATCGGCGGAAATCATACTGTGATGTATTCGGAATCGCGTGCGACGCAGAATTTCATTGGCGTGTGCGAACAACTGGAGGCTGTCCCGTTCCGCCATGGGGCTGCCGGAACCGGGAAGAATATCGTGAAACTCGCCGAACAGGAGATCCCCCCAGGCGACCCGAAGATCATCCTCGGGATAGTCCGAATATCCCCACCACCATGCAAGAGCAGACAGGCGTTCCGTGGACGCCATGAGATTTTCCAGTTCCCGATGGGCGCGCTTGATGCGGCTCATCGAAGTATAACAACCCGGAAAACTGCTCTGGATTTCTCCCTGTACAACCGGAACTTTCTTCGTGGCCGCGATCGATTCTTTGAAGAAGCGATCGGGGGTACTCTCGACGAACTCGTACTCAGGATGGTCTACGATGTATTTCTGAAGCGTTGCGTACTCCACCTCGGTCGCTCCGCCCCCATGATTTCCCACGCCCCAAAGAATCATGGTGGTGGGCTCGGATTCATAGTGGGGAAGCCATGTGTCGAGAGATTCGACCATCAAATTATTCGTCAGGTAATGGTCGTCACCCCGGCGGGCGATCACCTGGTTCCCTGAGCGGTCCCGCCACCGAAAAATACCGACCGGAAGATCATAGGTCCCATGCCCGGGCCTGCAGAAAACGTAGTGGGACATCCCGCACCCCCGCAGGATCTGGGGGAACCCCTCCCCGTGACCGAACGGGTCGAAATTGTAGGCTGTCTTCGGATAGCTGTTGAATTTTTCCTCGAAGTATTTCCGGCCCACGAGGTAGTGCCTGATGTGGCTTTCCCCCGACACGTTGTTCACGTCGGGCTGGATATATGCGCCGCCGGAAATGTGCCAACGTCCCTTCCTGATGAGCTTCCGGATTCTCTGGAACAGGTGAGGCTCGTATTCTTCGACCCACCGGTAGAGCAAGGACTCGTTGTGATTGAAGACGAAGTCCTCGTGTTTTTCACAAAACTCTGCGGCAATGCGAAAGGTGGAAAGAGTCTCTGTAAGCCCATCTTCCCAATGCCAGAGCCAGACCGGATCGATGTGTGCATTACACACCATGTGAATGCGCTTTCTTCGTGTCACTCGGGTTCCTTTCGTTCTGAAGAGCAGGGCTTTTAGCGTGAAAGGGACAACTTTGCAAGATCAGGGATTTCGTAGCACGGCGGCTCCGCCCCGTGCCGGAGAAAGACGAGACAATGAAATGAGCCCTAACTGAGTGTCCTCGTTGCGGGCACTTCTCGACTCCTTTCCCCTGCGGACACGGGGCGGAGCCGCCGTGCCAGAACCGATGCCGCTTGCTGGGGGTCCCGGACTTTGCCTTGCATCCTCCACCGCCATAGCGCCCAATAGTCGGATGCGAGATTTCGATGGGAAAGCCGTACTGATTACCGGAGGCACGAAAGGCATCGGAAAAGCGTGTGCGCTGGAATTCTCCTCGCGGGGAGCCTGCGTCATCATGGCGTACGGCTCGGATGGCTCGGCGGCAGAGTCCGCACTGGGCGAAGTCCGGGAACAGGGCGGAAAAGGATTCCTCATTCAGTCCGATCTTTCGCAGCCGGACGGCGTCGACAAGCTCTGGGACTCCATTCTTTCCAATAATCTGAAGCCCGAAATCCTGATCTTGAATGGAGCGTACCAGGAAAAAGTTCCGGCCCTGGACACCGATGCCTCGCTCATGCAGAAGACATTCCAGATGAACGTATTCGCCGGCTTTCTGCTGGCCAAGGCTTGCATCAAGCATTGGATCGGGCACAAGCGAAAAGGCGTGATTGTCATTCACAGCTCAGGGCAGAGTACGCATGTGCATCCGAGCGCTTTTGCCTACTCCGTGAGCAAGGCCGCACTCGATCACATGACCCGCCACCTGGCCTCTGTGGGCGCAGAACACGGGATACGCGTCAACGGCGTAAACCTCGGTTGGTTTCTGACGGAGGGTGAGCGAGCTTTCTATGGTGAGACGGAGATGATTCGGGCCGCGCGGGACTCCGTTCCCCTGGGCCGCATAGGCGATCCGCGCGAGGCTGCGAAGTTTACCGCATTCCTGGCCGGCGACGATTGCTCCTACATGACGGGCAGCATGCTTACGTACGATGGAGGATACTCCTTGCACCCGGATACGTCGAAGTAGCACATCGTTCCCGGAATATGCTTACGGAGAACAAGGGCAACGGAACCGTATTTCGCTATCCCTCGTCCAAAAGCGCTACGGATTTTACTTGCGCAAAAACCTTCTTTCCCACCTGCAACCCAAGTGACATCGCCGATTTCCGCGTGATCCTCGACAGGAGATGGCTTTCGCCGACTCGAAGGCGAATCATGACCTGCGCCGACTCACCATCCTCGATCTCCTCGATGATCGCAGGAAGGACATTCAGAATACTCGTATCGGTCTGTTGCGAAAGCGTAAGGCTCACATCCCGCGCTGGAATCCGAACCCGGATTTTGCGGCCGACCGGACTGACCTTCCGGGCGACCGTGATCGATCCACCGGCGAACTGAAGAGTCGATAGCTGAAAAGACTCGTCATACGCCACCACCGTTGTCCGAATCATCGCCCCCGCATCCGTTTCGTGGGCAAGAGGAAGGTCGAGCCGGGTCAGCGTTTCTTCCATGGAACCTGCCGCGGTGACTTTACCGTCCCGAAGATAGATGAGGTGTTCCGCCAGCCGTACCACCTCGTCGGGCAGGTGGCTGACATACAGTATCGGTATATCCAGTTCTTCACCCAATTGTTCGAGGGTGGGAAGAATTTCCGCTTTCCGCTTCATGTCCAGGCCCGAAAGCGGCTCATCCATCAGCAGCAACCGGGGGCTCGTCAACAGGGCCCGCGCCATGGCCACGCGCCGGGTCTCCCCACCGGAAAGATCCCCCGGTCTCCTCGCCAGCAGCGGTGACAATTGAAATATCTCGACTGCGCGATCAAACGAAATTCTCCGCCCGGCTTCCGGAACACGTTTGAAGCCGTATTCCAGGTTCTTCCGCACGGAGCAATGCGTGAACAAACTTCCTTCCTGGAAAACGTAGCCCAGGGCACGGCGATGGGTCGGTACAAACGTCTCTTGATCCTGCCAGACAGTGTCCCCCACTTTCAGGTAGGCGTTCTCAGGGCGGTCCAATCCGGCGATCGCGCGGAGCAGCGTGGTCTTTCCGCTTCCCGACGGACCGAAAAGTGCGGTGACCCCGCGACCGGGCATCGAGAACTCGGCATCGAGGAAAAAAGATCCGCGATTCATTTGTACCCTGGCTTCAATCATGATGCGCGCACCATGCGATAGCGGCGATTCAAAGCGTACACCGGCAGCAGCATCAGGAACGAAATCAGGATCAGCAGTCCCGACAACAGGTGAGCACGGCCGTACTCCAGCGCCTCGACATGATCATAGATGGCAATAGAGAGAACCCGCGTCTCGCCTGGAATGTTTCCTCCGATCATCAACACGACCCCGAATTCTCCGATGGTATGGGCGAATCCGAGGACGATGGCGGTGAGGTATCCGTGCCTGGCAAGCGGTAGCGCCACGGTAAGGAATCTGTCCAGGGGTCCCGCGCGAAGGGTTGCGGCCTCTTCAAAGGGACGACGGCCCGCGGACGAGAATGCGTCCTGCAGCGGTTGAACCACGAAGGGCAACGAGTAGATCACCGAGCCAATCACGAGACCGGCAAAGGTAAATGCCAGCGGACGACCTCCGACGCGCTCCATCAGCCCGCCCACGGGACCATTCGGACCGAGTGCAACGAGGAGGTAGAAACCGAGAACGGTTGGCGGCAGCACCAGGGGAAGAGATACCAACGCGTCTACCACGGCCTTGAACCGCCACCGCGTTCGCGACAGCCACCACGCGAGCGGTGTTCCAAGAAGCAACAGGATCAACGTGGAAACGAACGCCAATCGAAAGGTCGTTCCAAGGGCTTCCAGGTCACCGTCAGTCAGCATTGCGCGTCGATTGCTCCAGGGGAATGCCGTAGCCGAAATCAACAAGAATGCGTTGCGGTTCCGGTTCAGCAACGAATTCAAGAAAACGCCTCGCGGCAGGCTTGTCATGGATGAGTACCGCCTGCTGGCGAATCGGATTGTACATTGAATCCGGAACGAGCCACCAGGATCCGGAGATCTCCTGACCGGGTCGAATGATTTGTGAATATGCGACGAGTCCGATTTCGGCATTCCCCGTAGCCACGAATTGAAATGCCTGCGTGACGTTCTCCCCACGCACGATCTGCTTCTGAAGTGCGTCCCAGGTTCCCAACGATTCCAGAACTTCCCGGGCGGCTCTCCCGTAGGGGGCATGTTTCGGATTGGCCATGGCAAGTCGCTCGAACGCTCCCTCGGCAAGAATGCTCCCCTCCGAATCCACGATCGATTTGTCGCGACTCCACAGCACGAGATGTCCAACGGCATACGTATACAGGGTATCTGGAACGGCTAAACCTTCTGACGCCAACCGCTCCGGACTGTTTTCATCTGCCGCGAAAAACAGATCGAAGGGCGCACCATGGCGAATCTGCGCGTAGTGCTTACCCGTGGAACCGAAAGACAGGAGAACCTTGTGAGACGTGTTCGACTCAAACGCGGCGGCGATCGATTGCATCGGCACGGCAATATTCGATGCGGCCGCAACACGGATGTCCTCGGCGAAAGCAGGGCAAAAAAGAGCCCAGAAAAAGGTACCGGGGACAATTGCAGAACTGTACTTCCAATTGCGCATTCAAAACGGAGATTATTCTACAGGACAGGATCGTGCAAGGCAGAGGGAAGAAACCAGCCCAAAGGCTTCTGCCGCACAAAAGGATAGCTCCAGGTTCCGCCAATATGTCCCACGTGGGACAGACCCGGGTTCCGCAAATGTGTCCCACGTGGGACAACCCGCGGTTCAGCGAATATGTCTCACGTGGGACAGACCCGGGTTCCCCCAATGTGTCCCACGTGGGACAACCCGCGATTCAGCAAATATGTCTCACGTGGGACAGACCCGGGTTCCCCCAATATGTCCCACGTGGGACAGACCTCGGTTCAGCGAATATGTCTCACGTGGGACAGACCCGGGTTCCGCAAATGTGTCCCACGTGGGACATACCCAGGTTCCGCCAATATGTCCCACGTGGGACAACCCGCGGTTCAGCGAATATGTCTCACGTGGGACAGACCCGGGTTCCCCCAATATGTCCCACGTGGGACAACCCGCGGTTCAGCGAATATGTCTCACGTGGGACAGACCCGGGTTCCGCAAATGTGTCCCACGTGGGACAACCCGCGGTTTAGCGA
>Ga0315336_1003518_pt1 | contig 20612 bp, 18 predicted proteins | sample ASW5metaG_FD_204512 | JGI IMG/M metagenome (GOLD analysis project Ga0315336, IMG submission 204512) | Ammonia-oxidizing marine archaeal communities from Monterey Bay, California, United States - ASW #5 | ecosystem: Environmental > Aquatic > Marine > Intertidal zone | place: USA: California... | reverse complement strand
CCCCGAGCGCCAGCTCAAATCCTGGCCGCACCAGCTCTCGGGCGGCCAGCGTCAGCGGGTCATGATTGCCATGGCACTTGCCAACGAACCCCGCCTACTGATTGCTGATGAGCCGACGACGGCTGTCGACGTCACCACGCAGGCACAGATCCTGGCATTACTCGATGAACTGTGCCGGAAACTGGACATGGCCCTGCTGCTGATTACCCATGATCTGGGCGTCGTTCGAAAAACTGCAGACCGCGTTTACGTCATGCAGGGCGGGATGATCGTGGAATCGGGTTCCACGATCAGGATCTTTGAAACACCCGCTCAGGCGTACACCCAGATGCTCATTGAGGCCGAACCCAAAGCCCGGCGGATCATTACCCAAAAGTCGGACAGCCCCCTTCTTGAAGCACAACAGCTCGGTGTCTGGTTCGGGGTGCGCCGGGGCATCCTGCGGCGAATTGTCGATCATGTCAAAGCCGTGGACGGTGTCAGTCTGGCGCTGCACCCTGGCCGCACCGTTGGTGTCGTGGGCGAGAGCGGTTCGGGCAAGACCACCCTGGCGCTGGCGCTGCTGCGCCTGGCGAAAAGCCACGGCACGATTACCTTCCGGGAAGAACGCATCGACGGCCTGCGCCATAACGCCCTCAAGGGCCTGCGCCGCCAGATGCAGATTGTTTTTCAGGATCCTTACGGCAGCCTCAGCCCGCGGATGAGCGTCGGCGACATCATCACCGAGGGACTGGCGGCGCACGGGATTGCGAAGGGACAGGATCAAGAATCGTGGGTCATCGAGGCCCTTACGGAAGTCGGCCTGGAGCCCAATGCGCGCCTGCGCTACCCGCACGAGTTCTCCGGCGGACAGCGCCAGCGGATCGCCCTTGCCCGGGCGCTGATCCTGAAGCCGGCGCTGATCGTGCTGGATGAGCCAACCTCTGCCCTGGACCGAGCGGTCCAGTCGCAGATGATTGACCTGCTGTTACGGCTGCAGGAAACACACGGACTGACCTATCTTTTCATCAGTCACGACCTTCGCGTGGTACGTGCCCTTGCCGACGAGATCATCGTGATGCGCTCAGGTCGGGTGGTTGAACAGGGGGAGGCGGACCGGGTTTTCTCCGCCCCCGAAAACGAGTACACGCGCTCGCTGATCAAGGCCGCGATGGATTTTGAGGTCTGGAACGACGCCGCGCTTAACCAGTGACATCCTGCCCCGGCTCATGAACGGGCACATCTCGCGCTGCGTGCCACTCGTCAATGATGGTACACAGCCGTGAGAGCCCGTCGCTGAGCGCAGCCGGACCGGGCTGGAGAATCTCGGCTGACTTGATTTCATAGAGCGCGCCTTGCTGGACTGCCGGCGTCACCGACCAGCCTGGTCGGGCCGCGACCTTCTCTGACCGAAACTTCTTGCCGCACCACGATCCAATAATGATGTCGGGACGTCGACGCACCACTTCCTGGGGGTCAGCAATAATCCGGCTTTTGCCGTCCGGACACTGCGCGAGTTCCGGAAAAACATCATCCCCGCCTGCCGCCTCAATCAGCTCTGACACCCAACGGATCGCCGAAATCTGCGGGGTGTCCCACTCTTCAAAATACACCCGGGGACGCGGTGAGCGGGCACGGGCACGGGCACGCTCAAGGTTTTGCCGGCATTCGTCAATCAGGGTTTGCGCCGAGTCACCGGCACCCACCATTGCGCCGAGGGTTTTCATCATGTCGAAGATACCGCTGACAGAGCGGTGATTGAACACCATCACACTCACCCCCGCGCGGATCAGCTCCTGGGCGATGTCGGCCTGCAGATCCGAAAAGCCGAGTACGAGATCTGGCGACAACGCGAGAATCCGATCGATGCGGGCGCTGGTGAAGGCACTTACACGGGGTTTTTCCTTCCGAGCCTGCGGCGGCCTTACCGTGAATCCCGAGATCCCCACGACTCGGTCGGCCTCTCCAATACGGTAGAGCGTTTCGGTCGTCTCCTCGGTCAAGCAGACAATCCGACTGGGTAATCTTGCCTCCATGTGGCCTGATCATAGCGACATTGCGGTAAAACCGGCATTCTGATCACGTCGAGGCAAGATCCTGTCGCCGAAGGCCGCGTAATCGGTTAAGGTAAACGGCAGGTGCCCCACGGAGCCCCTAAAAATGGCAAAACAAGCGACAGCCAAAGTCAGTGTCACCGCCCTGGGACAGGTTCGAATCTTTGCTCCTTTAGGGGAAGACCAACTGACAACACTCACTGAACAGTGCAGTTGGACGCGTTATGAGGCAACCAGCGAAATTCTTGCTCAGGATACGCCTTGTGACGAGGTGTACTTCATCTGCAGTGGCCGGGTCAGTGCGAAAACCTTTTCCGACAATGGTAAAGAAATCACCTTTGCCGAACTCGTCAAGGGTGATGTTTTTGGCGAGCTCTCCGCACTCGATGGGCGGCCACGCTCCAGTTTTGTGGTCACGCTCGAGGAAAGCCTGCTTGCCTCGTTGCCGGCGAAGGTCTTCAATGATCTTCTCGACAGACATCCCAAGGTGATGCGGGCGCTGATGATCGAACTTACGAGCCGTCTGCGCCAAGCTGATGAAAAGGTTTTCGAGTTCAGTACGCTCAATGCCAGCAACCGGATTCACGCCGAACTGCTCCGTCTGGCGAGTATGCATCCCACGGGAGGCAGTGCGGTTGAGATTACGCCACCACCTACCCATGCCGATCTCGCGAGCCGAACCAACACAACGCGTGAGAGCGTCACACGTACGCTCAACCAATTGAAACAGGGCGGTCTCATCGACGCGACGCGCCAGTGTTTGACGATCTTCGATCCCGACACTCTGGCCAAACTGATCCGGGACTCCGAAGCGGATTAAGCGGGCTCAACGGCAGATCCGTTTATGGGCCAGCGCCCGATCGGATGCTAGAATCCCTTGCGTTGATCAGCAGTAAACACGGCTCTACGTAGTCCGCTGTAGAGAGTCCGCCCTGCCGAGTTCGGGGCTGTTCACCGCCAAGTGCACCCTTCGCGTAACGTTATCGCTTCAGACCAAGGTTCATGAGCAAGCCGTCTTCCCGCCGTCAGTTTCTTGGTGCACTCACACTGGTGGGCGCCGGGGTTGGCATCAACGCGCTCGCGATGCGTGGGCTGCGGGTGCCGCTGATGGCGGAGCCCCGCCACGTAGAACACCAGGCCCGGCATCCAAAGGGTGGTTTTGCCGTTGAAGGCGAGGGCGCATTTTTTACAACGATTGAGGAAGACGTGCTCGCCTGGCGGGCGTTCACACCGGAGCCCGTACTGAGTGTCCAGGGTGCCTTCCACGTGACCCTCGATAACGTTCATCCCCAAGCTGTGCTGGGCAGTGAGGGCGGCGGACAAATCCAGGAAGTATCTGTCGATGGCCTGAAGCGGACGGTGCTTGGTAAGGCAGAACCGAACACCGTGCTCAGATTGCACTGGCAGGTGCCGTTTGCTGACAGTTACCAGTTCGCCGCGATTGGTGATACCGGCGGCGGTCGCGAATTCGCGTGGGCACTGCAGCAGGCCGAGCAACTTGGCGCACAGTTTCTTCTGCTGCTGGGCGACCTCTACTACCAGCCGGGTGATGATCTCAACGTCATCCGCAACCTCTCACGCAGTCCGGTCCCGGTATATGCAGCGCTTGGTAATCACGACATTGTCCGCGGCTTCGACCAAAACCTGATGCACTGGTTCGAGCGTCGGGTGGGCCCGCGCAACTTCACGTTCCGCCTGGGCGGCATACAGTTTGTGAATCTCGATACCGCAGCAGACACTATCCCCTGGTCCGGCGGTAAGCGCGGTGCGCTGTTGCGCCGGCTTCCAGCGCTCAAGAACAACCCGAACATCCGTGACTACGTCATCTTCAGTCACCGGCCGATTACGGATCTGCGCCCCATTGAAGAACAACCCTCTGATCACAGTATCGAAAACTTCGGTGAAGGCGAGTGGCTACGTGAGCAGCTATTGCAGATCGGTGCGCGCACTATCATCAACGGTCATATTCACAACAGCCTCGAGCGCGACGACCAGGGACTGTACACCTATATTGCCGGAGAGGGCCTGGCTCACCTCGATATCGTCAGAAGCCAGGGGAACGTCGACTGGTTTGATGACCCCACCGAAAGAACCGCCAAAATCCTGATCGGCGAGGTCTTTCCAAGTGAGCCGGTCCGGTATCGCTGGGACGCACTCAACATGCCGCTTGATGCCCATTGCAGCGCCCGTCTGCGCGCGGACATGGCCAAAGAGAAAGGCCACTTTGACGCGCTGCTGGGCCAGCTCGATACCCTGTGTAAGAAAACTTCCTGAACGCACCGGCACAACGCAGCAAAGAGCAAATGCTAGACTGCACCCGCCAGCAATGCTGGAGCGGTGGGTAGTGGTACCGCCGAGACCTCACCACGCATTTCTCAGAAACGAAAAGCACCGGTAGCCCTCAACATGTTTGAAAAAGTTGATCGCGATCATCGGCATCCGTCCCGCCGGTCCACAGTCTATGCGGGCCAGATGGTCAGCACCTCACAGCCACTGGCGGCTCAGGCGGGTCTTGAGATCCTCCGTAGCGGCGGCAATGCCGTGGACGCGGCCATCGCCACCGCTATCTGCCTGACCGTTGTCGAGCCCACCATGAACAGCATTGGCGGCGACGCCTTTGCCATCGTTGGAGATGCCTCCGGCTTGCACGGCTTTAACGGCTGCGGCCGCTCTCCTGCGGCGTGGACACCCGAATATTTTGCCGGCCAGGACAGCGTTCCTGAAGACGGCTGGGACAGTGTTACGGTCCCAGGTGCGGTAGATACCTGGGTGCAGCTCTGGAAACGCTTCGGCTCTGTGCCTTTTGATCAACTCTTCGCAAGCGCGATTGGATATGCCCGCGACGGTTATCCGGTCTCTCCAGTGCTGGCACAGGACTGGGAACGCACGGTTGGACGGTTTGTGCAATACGACGGCTTTCGCGATGCCTTTACGATCTCCGGGCGCGCGCCCGGCGTGGGTGAGCACTTCCAGTGCCCGGCGATGGCGGATTCGCTCGAAGAGATCTGTGCTTCGCAGGGAGGAAGTTTTTACCGGGGCGAATTAGCACGAAAAATCGTTGCGGATTGCGCCCGGCACAGCGGGGTGATGAGCCTGGATGACCTTGCTGGCCATGAAGGCTTCTGGACGAACTGCATCGCACTCGATTACGCGGGACTGACCGTGCATGAGATCCCGCCGAGCGGCCAGGGTATCGTCACGCTGATAGCCCTCGGCATCCTGCGCCACCTTGAGATCGAGCGCCACGAACTGCTGTCCGCAGACGGCGTGCATCTGCAGATCGAAGCGATCAAGACGGCTTTTTTTGTCGCCCACCGCCATGTTGCCGATCCTGCCGACATGACGGTATCGACCGATGCCCTGCTCGATAATGATTTCCTCGCCCGCTGCGCCGCGAAGATCAGTCTCGACACGGCCAGCACGCCCGATGTCGAGATCCAACCCGACAAAGGAACGGTCTACCTCGTAACGGCTGATGCCAGCGGGATGATGGTCTCGATGATTCAGTCCCATTACGATAATTTCGGCTCTGGCATGGTGGTGCCTGACACCGGTATCACCCTGCACAACCGCGGAAAGGGATTCGTCACGCAGGCCGGACACCCCAATCAGGTCGGAGGCGGCAAAAGGCCTTATCACACTATTATCCCCGCCTTTGTGACCCGCGATCAGCATCCGTTCATGGCCTTTGGCGTGATGGGTGCGCATCACCAACCACAGGGCCAGGTGCAGGTCCTTAATGCCATCGTTCACCATGCGTGCTCACCCCAGCAGGCACTGGATGCGCCGCGCTGGCATGTATCCGAGGACTTTTCCGTGACGCTGGAAAACGGCCTCGATCATCTGGTCCCAGTGCTTAAACAACGAGGTCATCGGCTCCTTCCCCACGAAAAACCGGGGCTGTTCGGTGGCGGCCAGGTGATCCTGCGGACCGATGACGGCTACGCGGGTGGTTCAGATCCCCGCAAAGATGGTCAGACTGTCGGCTACTGAAGCCGTCGTCCAGAATGAGTTACCAGGAGCGCCAGGAGCGCCTCTCCGAGAACCTGAGCCGTCGGCCGGGGAGCAACATTCGCCTCGGCAAAGCGACATCCAACCTGTTCCGGGATCGCCAGACCCGAGGCAACACGCTTGATGTCAGTGACTTTCAGCATGTGCTCTCGGTGGACCCTGTAAAGCGCATTATTGAAACCGAAGGCATGGTGACTTACGAAGCGCTGGCTGACGCTGCACTCACACACGCTCTGATGCCGGCCGTCGTACCACAGCTAAAATCGATCACCATCGGAGGGGCGGTCGGGGGTATTGGCATCGAATCTTCGTCGTTTCGCTTCGGCCTGCCGCACGAAACGGTACTGGAAATGGATGTGCTGCTGAGCAGCGGTGAAATCATCTGCTGCACACCCGACAATGAGCACCGGGATCTCTTTTACGGCCTCGCCAACTCTTACGGTACGCTGGGATACATCCTGCGCCTTAAGATAGAAGGCGTACCCGTCAAGCCCTATGTGCGTCTGACCCACCTGCGCTTTGCAAGCCGTGAGGAGTTTTTCTCCCGGCTCGAAACCGCCTGCAACGGGCCCCACGATTTTGTTGACGGTGTTGCCTTCTCCCCGGGCGAACACTACCTGGTGCTGGGAGAATTCTGTGACCAGGCGCCCTACATCAGTGACTACACTTATCTCAAGATTTTCTACCGCTCGATCCGTGAACGCAGTGAGGATTACCTGACCGTTCGAGACTACCTCTGGCGCTGGGACACCGACTGGTTTTGGTGTTCGAAAAACCTGTATGTGCAGAACCCGCTGATGCGCCGTCTTCTGGGCCGCAGGCGGCTGAACTCGATCACCTACCAGAAGGTGATGCGCTGGAACAGCCGAGTCGGATTGACCCGCCGCCTGAATATCTTAACCGGTGTCCATCGCGAGTCGGTGATTCAGGATGTCGATATCCCGCTGGAAAACGCAGCGGCGTTTATTGATTTCTTTGAGCGCGAGATCGGCATTCGGCCAGTTTGGGTCTGTCCTGCCCGGCACGATCGGGGCCGGGGTGAATACCCGCTGTTTCCCATGCGCGATGACTTGCTGTATGTCAATTTCGGCTTCTGGGACGGAGTGCGCAGCCGACAAAGCTATCCGCGGGGACACTTCAACCGCCTCATCGAAGACCAGGTGACAAAGCTCGGCGGGATCAAATCCCTATATTCAGAAAGTTTCTACAGCAAAGAAGCCTTCGATCAACAATACGGCGGAGATCTCTACCGCTCGCTCAAGGCGCGCTACGATCCTGATGGCAGGCTCAAAGACCTCTACCAGAAGTGCGTCCTGCGCCAATAATGCTTTAGTGCTCTTGAAAACTGCGCCCTTAGGTGCCATCTATTTGCCCTCGTAGTTGCTTTCCTTCTTATGGTCCGCGCGTGGAATTCGCTCTTAAAACAACTCAACTCACCAAGACCTACGGCAATGGCGTCACCGCGCTCAAGGGCGTCGACCTCGCCGTGCCCACAGGGGATTTCTATGCCCTGCTCGGCCCCAACGGTGCCGGCAAGTCCACGGTCATTGGGGTACTGGGGTCTTTGGTGATCAAGACTGCGGGGCGGGTTGAGGTATTCGGCGTTGATATCGACGCCAATTTCCCCCAGGCGAAATCCTTTCTCGGTGTGGTCCCACAGGAATTCAATTTCAATATCTTCGAGACGCCGCTTCAGATTGTACGTAACCAGGCAGGTTACTACGGCATTGACCGGCGAACTGCCCTTGTCCGGACAGAAAAGTACCTGACGCTGCTTGGCCTTTGGGACAAACGCGATGAACAGGCAGGCCAGCTCTCCGGTGGGATGAAACGTCGGCTGATGATCGCACGCGCCCTGGTTCACGAACCACGCCTGCTGATACTCGACGAACCGACCGCCGGGGTGGACATCGAAATTCGTCGATCGATGTGGGATTTCCTTCGCGAGATCAACCGCGCGGGCACCACCATCATTCTGACAACGCACTACCTCGAGGAAGCAGAACGCCTGTGCCGCAATATCGGCATTATTGATCAGGGCACACTAATCGAGAACACCTCCATGCGCGGCCTGCTCCGACAAGTCAACCTTGAGACCTATGTACTCGATCTTGAGAACCATCTCGACCATCTACCATCTCCGCTGGACGGTATCGCCAGGCTCATTGATCCCACAACACTCGAGATTGACATCAACCGGGAAGAAAATCTGAATCATTTCTACGATGTGCTGTCGGCCAATAACATTCGGGTACGGAGTATGCGAAACAAGGCCAACCGGCTGGAGGAACTCTTTATCAACCTCGTGGGCCAGGCCCCATCGGGGGGCAAATGACACCTCGCGAGCAATGGATCGCCTACGCGACGATCGTGATCAAGGAGATCACGCGCTTTATGCGTATCTGGCAACAGACACTGGTACCGCCGGCGATCTCAACCCTGCTGTATTTTGTAATCTTCGGCAACCTGATCGGAAAACGGATCGGAAAGATGGATGGTTTTGACTACATGGACTTTCTGGTTCCGGGGCTGATCCTGATGGCAGTGATCAACGCCAGTTACCAGAATGTCGTGGGCTCCTTCTTCGGCGCCAAGTGGGGGAAATCCATTGAAGAACTGCTGGTCTCGCCGACCCCGAACAGTATCATCCTGCTGGCCTACGTGACCGGCGGCGTTGCGCGGGGCATCCTGGTGGGTCTGATCGTGACCGGGATATCGCTTTTGTTCACGGATCTAAACATTTACAACCTTGGAATATTGGCAAGCGTGGTTATGCTGACGGCGATTCTGTTTTCGCTCGGTGGCTTTATCAACGCCATCTTTGCCAAGACTTTCGATGATGTGTCTATTGTTCCCACCTTCGTATTGCTGCCCCTGACCTATCTCGGCGGCGTCTTCTATTCAATTCATCTGCTGGGCGAGTTCTGGCAGCAGGTATCCAAGGTGAATCCCATCCTCTATATGGTAAACGCGTTCCGTTACGGCTTTTTGGGCACCAGTGATGTCAGCCTGGCTTTCTCTTACGGCATGATCGTCTTCTTCATTGTCTGCTTTTTTGCGCTGAGCCTTTATCTCCTCACCCACAGCCGGGGTTTACGGGCCTGAGACAGTAGGCGCCCGGCATTTTGGCATCTTTGCAAAAAGCCCCAAGCACCCTCGGCAGGTCGATCCGGCCTTATGGCCTGAGTTTCAATTGGCACCCTCGGGGCTCTATAATTTTGTAAGCACTCTTGTCCTGACTGGATTCGCACGGGCTCTTATGGTCAACCAATATCCCTTTACGGCTTTCGTACGCAGTCTCCTGCTCACAACTTCGATGTTGTTCAGTCCGGTGCTCCTGGCCGAAGAACCACCGTCGACGATTTCCGATACGCTCAAACTGACCGATGGCTCAGTCCTCTCCGGAGAACTGCTGAGCGGTACTCCTGGCATGATCCATTTCAGATCCCAGGATGCCGGCAGCCTGTCGATCGCCATTGCGAAGGTTGTCGAACTTGCTTCGCACCATGCGGTGGTCTTTAAGTTCAACGATGGGCGTGTGATCCGTCTGCCCAGGGTAACGATGAGCCGGGAGCCTCTGGCAATCACTACCCAGGACGGGCCAATGATGTATTCGCTCACCGATATCGACACGATCAACCCCGAGCCCTGGATGCTGGGTGAGGGCTACCACTGGACAGGCGCGGTGATCCTGGCTCTGGAAATCCAGTCTGGAAATACCGATAAGCAGGAGCTAGACATGGATCTGCACTCTGTCTGGAGGCGAACCGATGTCCGCTATACGCTGCGTGCCAGTGGTGAATTGGACAAGGCCAACGAGGTCAAAACCTCAGATGACTATACCGTGGTCGCCAAGTCTGACCGCTTTCTTAGTGACACGACTTACGCGGGTGCCAACCTTTACGTTGAGGCGGACGAATTGGCCGAGCTGAAGCGGCGCGTCATGCTGAGCGGTTATTACGGCAAACAGTGGCGTTCCAAACCTCGGTTCAGGTTTTCAACGGAGCCGGGCCTGGCGTATGTGTTGGAGAATCGAACGGAACTTGACAGGCAGAAGTTTTTTGCATTCAGCTGGAATATGGATATGCACAGCAACTATCTGGGTCCGAATACCGACAGTTACCTCCGCCAGATCGGGGTGTGGAATCTGGAAGACAGCAGCGACCTCGTCGTTAATACCCGGATTGGCATCCGCATGCCGGTGCGCCCCAAGATCACGGTTAATACCGAACTGAAACTCGAATATGACTCCGGGGCGCCCGAGGATATCGAGGAACTCGACCAGACTTTCACCATAGGCTTCGGCTACCGCTGGTAGATCCCGTCGGGACGTTCCGGAGGCTCTCGCTGCGCGGGGAGAGGCTACTTTTGGAAGTAAAACATCCCCTGGCGCATCTGACCTCGTGTAAGGTTGGGAGACTTATAACAACACCGGTCCAGACGATCGGCATCGTCACCCCGATCACCAGAACCGCAGCCGCCCATCAGATTTGAGGAAATATCATGACAGATCAGATCAAATTCGTGCTTGACGAAGAAGAGATACCCCGCAGCTGGTACAACATCGTTGCCGACCTGCCCGAGCCCCCGGCACCCGTCATGCATCCCGGGACAGGCCAGCCGGTAGGCCCCGACGATCTGGCACCGCTCTTTCCCATGGCGTCGATCATGCAGGAAGTCAGTGGTGAGCGCGCTATCGATATTCCGGAGCCTGTGCGCGATATTTACCGCCAGTGGCGCCCGAGTCCGCTTTTCAGAGCGCGGCGGCTCGAAAAGGCGTTGGATACGCCGGCGCGGATCTACTACAAGTACGAAGGGGTCAGCCCCACCGGCAGCCACAAACCGAACACAGCCATCGCCCAGGCCTTTTTCTGTAAAGAGGAAGGCGTCAAGCGCATTGCCACCGAAACCGGCGCGGGCCAGTGGGGCTCGTCTCTCGCGCTGGCAGGCTCTCTTTTCGGCCTCGAGATCGAGGTCTTCATGGTACGGATCAGTTACGATCAGAAACCTTACCGGCGCGCCTTCATGGAAACCTTTGGCGCGACCTGCCATCCGAGCCCAAGTAACCTGACCGAGTCTGGCAAGAAGATCCTGGCCGAGAACCCAAACAGCACCGGCAGCCTCGGCATCGCCATCAGCGAGGCGGTTGAGGTCGCGGCGCAACGGGACGACACCAAATACTCCCTGGGTAGTGTGCTGAATCACGTCCTGCTGCATCAGACCGTGGTGGGACAGGAGGCGATGCGGCAAATGGAACTCGCCGATGACTACCCGGATGTACTGGTCGGCTGTACCGGCGGCGGCAGCAATTTCGCGGGCCTGAGTTTCCCGTTCATCGGCGCTAAACTCCGGGGGGAACACGATACCCGGGTAGTCGCCGTGGAGCCGGCCAACTGTCCCTCCCTCACCAAGGGGAAATACGCCTACGACTTCGGCGACACCGGCAACCTCACCCCGCTGGTCAAGATGCACACCCTGGGTTCCTCCTTCGTGCCACCGGCATCCCATGCCGGTGGACTGCGCTACCACGGAATGGCGCCGCTCGTCAGTCAGCTGGTCGATCTGGGTCAGATCATACCAACCGCTTATTCCCAGACGGAGTGCTTTGATGCCGGCGTGACATTCGCGCGCGCCGAAGGTATCGTGCCCGCACCCGAAGCCAACCACGCTGTCAAAGGGGCGATTACAGAAGCCCTGCAGTGCAAAGAAGAAGGTGAGTCCCGCGCGATTCTGTTTAACCTGTGTGGGCACGGCTACTTCGACATGCAAGCCTACACGGATTACAACGCCGGAAAGCTCGAGGATCACGCTTACGACGAATCTGAAGTCGCCATGGCGCTGGCAGGCTTACCCTCAATGGCCTAGCGTTTTAAGGCCAGAGGGCGCTGTTGCCGTTGGCGCAGCCCGGATAGTGCACTAAAATGGGGCCGTCGTAGAGGCTTGCAGGCTTGCTTTTTGCAGGGTAATTCGCGAAAGGTCAGCCCGCGCTTTCGAACCCCGGTTCGGCGAGAACGCCGTCCCGTACTCAAGCAACCCGTATCTGGGAGAGGAAACAAATGGCATACATAATGGATATTGTGATGCGCTGGGGCCATATCGTATTTGGCGTGGCATGGATTGGCCTGCTGTACTACTTCAACTTCGTTCAGACCGAATACGTAAAGGAAGCGGAAGATTCCGCCAAGGCCGATGTCATGGCCAAACTCGCGCCTCGTGCTCTGTGGTGGTTCCGGTGGGCAGCGATGTTCACTTTCCTCACCGGCCTGCTGTTGCTGGGCTATATCGCCCACATGCGCCTCAGCCTCGGCATTACCCTCGGTGCACTGATGGGCACTTTGATGATGCTCAACGTCTGGCTGATCATCTGGCCGAACCAGAAGATTGTCATTGGCCTGGAATCTGGCGACAAAGCCGCAGCCGCACCCAAAGCTGGCCTGGCTTCGCGGACCAACACTTTGTTCTCTTTGCCCATGCTGTATTTCATGGTCGCCTCGGGTCATGCAAGCCCCATGGCGAATGGCGGTGTCTGGGGCGGCGCCGAGAACATGGCGATGAGCACACTGGCGCTGGTGGTGGGCCTGGTGATCGTCGCGGTAATCGAAGCCAATGCGATCTGGGGAAAGATGAACGGTGCAATCCAGTCTGTAAGCTCAGTGATCACCTCCTCGGTGATTCTGACCGTGATCATGGCGGGAGTGGTCTACTACCTGTAGTGCCCAAGCTTTAAAACCGTAAGAGGGCGCCTTGGCGCCCTCTTTTCTTGCCGTAACATCGCCAAAACAGCAGCTCTGGGGGCATCTCGCGTATGCCGATTGATCGTCATCAGATCCGAAACCTGCTGCTCTCACACCGAGAGGCGCTTTCCCGGGAAGTTGCACCCGACCCAGCCGAAACCATAGAACTTGATCAGGCACGTGTGGGTCGCTTATCCCGGGCTGAAGCCATGCAGGATCACCAGATGGCGCTGGAAATGGCACGGCGGCGCCAAGCCATGCTCAAGGCCATAGACGAGGCGCTGGACCGGGTTGATGAGGATCCCCACTTCGGGCTGTGCGATGACTGCGGTGAACCCATTCCTGTAGAGCGCCTTGCACTGGATCCGACGCAGCGTTGCTGTGTACCCTGCCAGAGTGCCCGCGAACAAGTCTGATTGACAGCCCGGACCGTCGAAACTATCGGCGAAGGTGCGCGAGGAACCAGGCAAAACCCGCGACCAGGTGATACACATCTACCGCCCGGCGCAGCGAAATTGCGGTGTTGCCGTGATCCATAAGATTGCTCACACACAGATGATGCGCGATGCCCTGGCGGGCGAACTGGTGTGCAAGGCGGCGGGATTCCTCAGTTGGAATCACCAGATCCGCCCGACCATGCAATAGAAAGACTGCAGGCATGCGTTGTGGAAATTCCTGGGGTATCCGGTAACCGGCCCAACCCCCGTCAAACACGTTGGTCACCTTGTCGAGAAATTCCCGCCGTGCTTTTGGGTCTGACAACAACTGGTGCAGCGAATTCTCCACCGGGTCGCTCACATCAAATAATCCATCGAGGTCAATGGGCTTCGTGTTGTTGAGTGCTGATACCTCAATGGCGTGCTTCAGGGCGACAACAGCGCCTTCGTTAGCAGGCTCAAACTCAGCAAAGAAGCTGCGCGCGATTAACAGCCTGCCATAGGGATCGGCACGCTCCGAGGTGATCAGAAAATCAGCGACTTTCTCGATATCGAAATAACCACCAATGAGACCCAGGGCACTCACACGATCTCCCAGCACCCCATCGAGCGCCGCGCGCAAAATAAATACGCTTGAGAACGAGACCGACATCAAGGCGATGTCATCGGTAGTGACCACGGCCCGGTCCTGGGCCAGAGACTTCAGCAGCGCGTTGACTTCGGCCGGCTGACTGGCCGAGATCTTCAAAGCACGGATGCTCGGGATATCCGGTATCAGCACCCGTAGGCCTGCGGCGCAAAGCGCCCAACCAAGCCTGCGGATTCTTGGATCTTCCCGGCCCCGGATTGCCAGACCCGGCACAAAGATTACGGTAGCTATCGGCGCCGTGGGGGGATCATAGATATCGACCCAGGTGTCGTCATGCGAAACCGTTTCCAGCCTGCCTTTGGTCTCATTCCGATGAAAGGAAAGCAGCAGTTTGACGGCGCCCCACCAGTCGGGGCGCGGTTTCGGTCGGCCTTGGCGCCCGCTCATGCGAAACGATTCCACTATCCCATGAGCTGAGTCATAAAGTGATCTCGCCGCGCGGCGTCTTGATCACTGCAGATAGGCATTGGCCCGCTTGCCCGGATTTCTGTCCGGTGAAAATACTTTCAAGACCCATCCGTGCGAGCGTATCACTGTCACTGTCATCGAAGTGACCCCTCAAAGCACTGAAGTGACAACCCGACTCAGGCAATACATCGGTCGGGTGTGCCGAGCCGCGCCACTCAATCACATGCGGTAGCAGACCGCCACCAGGACACTCGCCGTCCTCGGTGAAAGCAAACAACCACCTGAGGTCACCGCGCGACATCTCGCAGACCTTACAGGTCGCATAAGGGGCGAGATGAACCAGGCCTGCGAGATCCGGGGTGCGCGCCACCCAGGTAAGCAGCCGGGGTCCTTGCTTGAGGGCCTGCAGGATGTTCGGATTATCGAGTGAAAACCAGCGCGGCCGGTCTGGCGGTTCAGCCTCGGGGTCCACCGCGATCACTTCCAGGTAGACAGAACCCCCAAGCGACAGCAGGACATTGTGGGTTCCCATATGAGGATGCGTACCGCCCGCCACAGGGGACACGCCCAGAAGATCAGCGACAAAACTGCGGCCTTCTTCCAGGGATCGTGCGCCGATGACCAAATGGTCAAGTACACAGGGAAATACAGGGGTCATGGTCTGGCCTTTGGCGGCTTGTGGGTGTCGGAGTTAGGGGCTGGGACTTTATTGTTGCCCGTGACGCGGACAAAAAAAGGGCCAGCTCTTGCCGGCCCTTTCGGAAGATGCCCGAAGCGATCAGCCCAACAAAGGCGCGATCACCAGAGAGACGATCGCCATCACGTTGATCAGGATGTTCATGGAAGGCCCAGAAGTGTCCTTGAACGGATCTCCGACCGTGTCTCCCACAACGGCGGCCTTGTGCACCTCGGATCCTTTGCCGCCGAGGTTACCTTTCTCAATGTATTTTTTGGCGTTATCCCAGGCCCCGCCTGCGTTCGCCATAGTCAGCGCCAGCAGAACACAGCCTAAAAGGGCGCCGCCCAGCATACCGCCCAGCGCCGCAGGACCGAGTGCAAAACCGACCACGACTGGCGAACCAACAGCGAGCACTCCAGGGGCGACCATCCGCTTTAGCGCCGCAGTGGTCGCGATTTCGACACATCGATCGGTATCCGGTTCTGCATTACCCTCAAGGAGGCCGGGAATTTCTTTGAACTGACGCCGAATCTCATGGATCATTTCGAATGCCGCGTCTCCCACTGCCGTCATGGTGAGACTACTGACCAGAAACGGAAAAATCCCCCCGAGGAACATCCCGGCCAACACTATCGGATCGTTGATCTGCAGGCTGAAGTCGGGGACGTGGAAGGCCACCGCCTCGATGTACGCCGAGATGAGGGCAAGTGCTGCCAGAGCTGCCGCACCAATAGCAAAACCCTTACCGATGGCCGCGGTGGTGTTGCCCAGTTCATCCAGGGTATCGGTGATCTCGCGAACCTCCTCACCCAGGCCAGCCATCTCGGCGATACCGCCGGCATTGTCAGCCACCGGCCCGTAGGCGTCGATGGCCATCGTGATACCCACGGTCGCGAGCATTCCGACCGCCGCGATACCGACCCCGTAGAGTCCGGCAAGCCAACTTGATACCAGGATGATGACGCACAGCATCAGCACCGGTACGACCACAGACTGCATACCTACAGCCAGGCCCGTAATCATGATCGTCGCGGGGCCGGTCTCACCGGCACTGGCGATTTTCCGGACCGGGGCCTTGAGGGTGATCCCCGCAACCCGGGTGTCATCAATGCCGGTGTAATACTCGGTCACAAGGCCAATCACAATGCCGCCGATGGCGCCGACTACAACTGACCACCAGATCTTGAGACTGATATCAGACCACCAGGTCAGCGCCAGCGCAGCAATAATGAAGATCACTGTTGCGCCGATGGTCCCAGTCCGAAGTGCCTTATCCGGAGTCTTGCTTGAGGCGCCCTTGACCAGCGCGATTCCGGCGATTGAACACAAAATACCGACCGACGCTAGCGCCAGCGGCAGAAACATCAGTTTCGACTGATCACCGCCTGCGAGCGCGTTGATCATCTCGGGAGCCAATGTTGCCGCAATGGCGATCGAGGCAATCATCGAACCGCAGTAGGACTCAAAGATATCCGAACCCATACCGGCCACGTCACCGACGTTGTCGCCGACGTTGTCCGCGATGACGCCCGGGTTGCGTGGATCATCCTCGGGAATACCGGCTTCAATCTTACCCACCAGGTCCGCGCCGACATCAGCACTCTTGGTGAAGATGCCCCCGCCGACACGGGAGAACAATGCCACTGAAGACGCGCCCATGCCGAATCCGTGAATCACGTGTGCAGTATGGGGATCTCCGCCGAAGGCAAGATACAGGATGCCCAGACCCAGCAATCCCATGGCCGCCACAGTGAGGCCCATGATCGAGCCGCCGAAGAACGCCACGGTCAGGGCAGCCGGTGCCCCGCTTTCTGCCGCCGCGGTGGTCGTCCGGACATTTGCCCGGGTAGCGGTGAACATGCCGATATACCCTGCGGACGCTGAAGCGAGCGCGCCGACGAAAAAAGCGACGGTCGTTTTCCAGCCAAGGTCCGAGATGAAGATCGCCACCCCGACCACAATGACAAAGATCGCGAGGTAGGAATACTCGCGGCGCATGAAGACCAGTGCACCCTTATGAATTTTTTCGCCAATCTCAGTAACCTTTCCGGTGCCTGGGGAATAGGCAAGGACCGAGCGGTAGACGACAAACGCCGCCAGAAGACCGATAACACCCAGCACCACAGGAATCAGAGCAACAGAAGACATAAATAACCCCTCTCAGGTGGGAAATAATTTGCAGAACACCGCACTGGAGCCAACCCGGTGCAAACCCAATATTATAATGTATATCAGGTGCTTATCAGGGCTCAAAGATACTCCTCGCGTCTGATTCCGCTTTATCCGCGACGCACGTCCCGGCAAAACCTCCGGCGTCGGCCGCCGGAATCCGTCATCAGAATATGCCGGGGTTCAGCGTCGGCGGCGGGCCCTTGGGTGCGCCTTGTCGTACACCTTGGCGAGGTGCTGAAAATCGAGATGGGTGTAGACCTGCGTGGTAGAGATATCGGCATGACCGAGCAACTCCTGAACGGCGCGCAGATCGGAACTCGATTCTAGAAGATGACTCGCGAAGGAGTGGCGGAGCATATGCGGATGCACACCCCGATCCAGTCCCTGCCGAAGCGCCCAGACTTCTACCCGCTTCTGAATCGCGCGCGCTCCCAAGCGATTACCCGCGCGGCCCACAAAGAGCGCCTGTTCATCGGAACCCGCCCAGTGATCCCGTCGCTTCATCCACTCACGGATAGCCGTGACGGCATGGCGGCCGACCGGGACGATCCGCGTCTTGTCGCCCTTGCCGGTCACCACCAGCGTACCAGCACTTAGGTCGATATCCTTAAGATCGGTGCGCGCCAGTTCCGACAGGCGAAGGCCCGAGGAATAGAAAAGCTCCAGAATCGCGTGATCGCGAAAGTCCAGATCCGACACGGGCTGTATTGACACCAGTTGCGCGGCCTCTTCGATATTCAGCGTGTTGGGCAGCTTGCGCTCACCGCGCGGGGCGGAAATACCCTCGAAGGGATTGATCTTCGCCCGCTTCTCGCGCACCAGATACCGATAGCATGACCGTGCCGCCGAGAGTGTCCGGCTGATCGAGCGGCTCGACAGACCCGCGTGGCGCAGGCCTGCCGCAAAGAGTCTCGCCTGCGGCGGGGCGAGTTTGGCGAGACTACCGATACCCCGCGTGGACAGGAACTCGCTCAGACGTGCGAGATCCCGCTGATACGCCGACACGGTGTGTTCCGACAGGCGCCGCTCGTAACGCAGGTGCTCAACAAAGGCATCTATGGTTTGATCAGTGTCCGACATGGTATGCGTCAGGACAGGCCCAGACGAACGCAGGTGGCGCCGATCAGCCCGGCCAGTCCTTCCAGCAGCACGGTATCCATATCGGGTCGATAGTGCTCGGGATCGCGAGACACCAGGATGATCCACCCAAGCTGCGTACCGCTGCGGCCGGTCATCGGCAGCACGGCACAGGACGCAGCCTGTGCTGCACTCGCCGGATCCAGCAGACCCGCGGTTTCCTCGGACAACGGTGCCTCCAGCAAACAGGCCTTCCCGGAAAGCCGGCGCATTACCAGGGCAACATTCTCGTTATCGGTCGATACCAGCGCACCTATCGGGACGACCTCTTTTGCTGTGTGATCGGTGAACTGCACGACTGCTGTCACTAGACGGAATTCAGCCTGTAACACCCGGGGCACGGCTTCGAGCAACTCGGCCATATCCCGGGTACACGCAATCCGCTCAAAACATCTTTGCAGGCGTTGCTGCAGGCGGGAGTTTTGCTTGGCCTTGCCAATCAGACTGGCGAGCCGGTTTTTTTCAATATTGAGCTGGTCGCGCAGCACACCAACCTGACGCTCCAGCAATGATACCGCTCCACCCCGGGACGAATGCGGCACCACGAGCTCGATCAACAGGGCAAGATGGCGCTCAAAGAAATCCGGGTGCGTTCGGAGAAAATCAGCCACCTCGTTTTCATCCAGACCCCCGCCTGTGCTGTTGCTGACGACGTCGGAGGGGTCCATGTTATTCCAATGACCAGAGACCGTCGAAGACCCGCTCAGTCGGGCCGGACATGTGAATCGAACCGCCGTCTGGCCAGGCGACATCAAGCGTTCCGCCGGGCAGGGTAACGCTGACGCTGTCATCAATCAGTTCCCACCGACGGCAAACCGAGACCGCGGCACAAGCGCCGCTGCCGCAGGCCAGTGTCTCGCCCACACCGCGTTCCCATACCCGCAGCTTGAGGTGTGCGCGGTCCGCAATCTCGACAAAGCCGACGTTGGTCCGTTCTGGAAAGTCAGGATGATGCTCAAGCGCCGGACCGATCGTGCCCACCGGGGCGTTATTGACATCGTCGACCAGCAGCACCGCGTGGGGATTCCCGATGGAGACAGCACCGATGCGAAATGTCTGCCCGGCTGCCGATACCGGATACCCGTCAGACATCTGTCCGGCCCGAAAGGGAATCTTCTGTGGTTCGAAAACCGGCGCGGCGAGCTCGGCGCTCACCCCGCCCTTTGCGCCGAGCGACAATGTAAAGCGCGTACTGACGGTTTCGATTTCAAGGGTCTGCTTTTCGGTCAGGCCCTGCTCCCTGACAAACCGGCTGAGGCAGCGGGCGCCATTACCGCACTGGCCTGATTCGCTGCCGTCGGTGTTGTAGATGCGCATGAAGAAGTCGGCGCCATCGGCACCAGGCTCCACCACGATCAGCTGGTCGCAGCCAATTCCGCAGTGACGGTCAGTCATATTGCGCACCGCCTCGGGGCTCAGCACGATGGGCGCGCTAACACCATCGAGCATGACGAAGTCGTTGCCCAGCGAGTGCATTTTGGTGAAAGGGAGCGTGTCCACTGTTTTTCAGGACCAAAAGTTCCGTGGGTCCGGGATCACGCTCATTATAGTCCGGCGGGGCTTAAGACCCCCGCCCGAAAAGTCTGTCGTTGCCCCTTAAGAATCCTGCGGCGGGCAAAACTGCAGCCAATCGACAGTCGCATCAGCCAGCGCCACGAACCATGGGTTGAGGATGTTTGTCTTGTTGTAACTGAGGTCGACGCCCTGGCAATCCACCAGCCGTCCACCGGCCTCGGTCAGTACACAGTGCGAAGCACAGGTATCCCACTCGGAGGTGGGCGCAAGGCGTGGGTAGACATCGGCGTCACCTTCGGCAACCACGCAGACCTTGAGCGCACTGCCCATACTGACGATGGTCGGATCACGTCCGCTTGCTGCAGCCAGGGCATCACGAAAGGCGCTTACGGCTTCACCGGCATGCGATCGGCTTGCGACCATTCGGGGCTGGGCGGGATCATAGGCGATCACGCGGATTGGCTCAGGTGGGCCCAACCCTTGTTGACGCCAAGCGCCTTTCCCCTGCGCTGCAAAATAGCAGGTCCCGGAACTGGGACTGTAGACCACACCCAGTATCGGCCGGCCATGTTCTACCAGACCGATATTGACCGTGAACTCGCCGTTACGGCGGATAAACTCCTTGGTTCCGTCCAGAGGATCCACCAGCCACACCTTCGCACAGTCAAGACGCTCGGCATCGTCGATATCCTTGGACTCTTCTGAAACAATGAGAATCTCGGGCGTCAGGGCCTGCAGCTGCTCGACAATGATGTCATGCGCCCGGTGATCGGCAGTGGTGACCGGCGAGCCATCGGCTTTTTCGATAATTTCATACTCGCGCTCGTAGACCTCCAT
>Ga0315336_1003517_pt1 | contig 20617 bp, 14 predicted proteins | sample ASW5metaG_FD_204512 | JGI IMG/M metagenome (GOLD analysis project Ga0315336, IMG submission 204512) | Ammonia-oxidizing marine archaeal communities from Monterey Bay, California, United States - ASW #5 | ecosystem: Environmental > Aquatic > Marine > Intertidal zone | place: USA: California... | reverse complement strand
CTGGATTCTAACGTCATCGAGCGGGTCTTCAACCTCTTCCTCTTCCATGTCGTGGAACCGAATACGGTAGCTCACGTGGTAGGTGCTTAGGGAACCGTCATCCAATCGCTTTCGGAGGACGCGGTCGACAGCCGTCATGCGTTGGTCGGGTTTAAGTGTTTTGGTAAACGTACGTTTTTGCACCTGGCGTCGTTTTCCTCCCGACCAATCTTCCCAGACAATGTCGATGGAGATTTCCTGGCTTGGTTTTTCTTTAAACGCATAGTCCGACAAAACCAATTCGATGGCGGCATGTTGGTAGAGGTTGTATTTCCAGGTGGTGTGCGTCATCCCTGTGAGGCTCAAGGATTTTACGTTTTCCTTGGTGACATTCGACCACTGATTTACGAAATCGGAGGAGGTCAGGCGTTTTTTCCACATGTTGGAATCGGCCCAGGAATTTTGAACGGTCCCGTCGCCAAATTCGGCTCCACCGAAATTCGTGGGAGGGAGAAGCCGGTCCAATTGGCCCACGGAACCTTTGTTGGATACGTAGGACGTGGGAATCTGCGCACCGAAGGCATCGTACTCCGCGTCGTCCACGCCGGAGCTGGCGTACATGTCGATGACTTCCAGATCCGTTAAGGAGATGCCGTCTTTGAAAAACTGTCTGGCTTTGTCCTTATCGATTAAGCCGCCGTTATTATTGTGGAACATCTTGCCCCAGTCGGCGCTGCCCGGCACATCCCATCCCCATTTTTTGGGTTGGTCCACGAGGGGGTCGAAATCAATGTAGGCACCCGTAAGGTTTCCACCGGCGACGACCTGTGCCCGCAGCTTGATGGTGTTGATACGGGTGAAGTCGTCAATGGGCTCGTAGTAGAAGAAAAAGGTCTCAGTGGGTTCACCAAAAAATACCGTGAGGGTGTACTTCACCTTTATGACCGGAATCTTGATCGTGCCCTCGGCATTCGACCAATTGACAACCGACAACTCACCCCGGCGATCTTCGGCGTGGGAGGAGGAACTGAACAGAACGACTAGCACCAACAACGAAACGAAACACTTCAAACTGACCTTCATCAAATGGCTTACCCCATTGGACTTTCAAAGTCGATTATTATAGCATACCCGCCGAAATTTGCTAAATCGTTTGCGGGGATGAAGAGTAGTATGGCCAAGCCGCGCTCGTAGATTTTGTGAGAAGAAAACGGTTTTGAATTTTAGGATTGGCAACCATACTCGAATTGTTAGATAATGGTCTACGAGGAGTACGTTTTAGGATGGAAGAAGTGAAGTGCCCAGAGTGCTTGTCGGATGATATTTTGCACATCAAGGAGTTGGATGTTTACGTCTGCAGAGATTGTAAGCATGAATTTCAAACCCTTAAGAAGTCAGCGGAAGACGAAGAAGTAGACGTGCATCAAGAAGATGAGGAGGCGGTCGAATCGGACCGTGGCCCCATGTTTCGTCCCATTGAATTGCGTTGGACCGAGCCTGGGCCCATGCTTCAATCCATCCCCGCACACACGGACGATGTATTTTCCGTGGCGATCGCGCCGGACGGAACTCGGGCGGTATCCGCCTCCATGGACGAGTCTCTCAAAGTGTGGGACCTTACCAGCGGAGAAGAGTTACGAACGCTCCAAGGGCACGGCGGGCCTATTCAATTGGTCGTCATTACTCCGGACGGGACTAAAGCCGTTTCTGCATCCTACGATGCGTCGCTGAAGGTATGGGATCTGGAAACCGGCGAAGAACTTCAAACATTGACGGGGAGTTCGGAGTGGGTTAAATCATTGGCCATCACGCCGGACGGGACTCGCGTGATCTCGTCAGCGAAGGACAATGTACTCAAAGTATGGGACCTCGCAACCGGGGAAGAAATACATTCATTAGAGGGGCACGTGCGATGGATTCGATCTATTGCGGTCACCTCAGATGGCACCCGGGCGGTTTCCGCTTCAGACGATTGGACCCTCAGAGTGTGGGACTTAACTTCGGGAAACGAGCTGCACACCCTCCGCGGTCACGCGGGGTTCATAGAGTCAGTCGCCGTTTCCGCAGATGGAACCCGCGCTGTTTCTGCTTCGCGGGACAATACGCTCAAGGTGTGGGACCTGGTCGCGGGAAAGGAAATACGCACCCTCGACGGACACGCCGAAGAAGTGCGCGCCGTATCCATCATGTCCGATGGGGCTCGGGCGGTGTCGGCATCAATCGACGGTACCCTCAAAGTGTGGGGCATGGCCACGGCCAATGAACTGAGCACGTTGCGCGGGCATACAGAAGGCGTTTTGTCCGTCATCGTATCTGAGGACGGCAGCCGGGCTGTTTCGACCTCGCGTGACAAAACGCTCAAAGTGTGGGACCTCAAGATTGGCGAGTGCGCGGCGACATTTTCGAGTGACGAACCCACGCTGACTGCCGCTATTTCTCCCGACGGCCATACGATCTTCGCCGGGGATGGCAGTGGGTCGGTCTATATCTTCCGGCTGGAAAGCCTGGCCGGCACGCCGATCGAGTGATTAGTCCGGGAATGGTGCAAATGACTGCTCTACGAACGATCTGTTACTCTGTCTGCTGAGCCGAAAATGATTCTGGAGACCCTTATGATTTTCCCCTTTTTACGAAGCCTGACTACGATACTACTGTTCGTTGCTTTTTCGACCGCTGCTGAGCCGGTCAAGGTTATATTCGACACGGACATGGGAAACGACATCGATGACGCATTGGCGTTGGCCGTTATCCATTCGCTGGAGAACCGAGGCGAGTGTGAACTGCTGGCCGTGACGATTACGAAAGATCACGTGGAAGCGGCTCCTTACGTCGATATGATCAATACCTTTTACGGACGGGGCGATATTCCAATCGGGTTGGTGCGTGACGGCGTGAAGCAATTCAAGAGTAAGTTCTTACCCCTGGCACAACAGAAAGACGACGGCGAGTTTCGGTATGCGTATGACCTTCACATCGGTGACAGCGTGCCCGATGCGACGGACGTTCTTCGAAAAACGTTGGCTGCCGAAGCGGATAGGTCCGTTGTCATGTTGCAGGTAGGGTTTTCGACGAATCTGGCGCGATTGCTGGATTCGGAGCCGGACGAGTATTCCGACTTATCGGGTGAGGATCTGATCAAGAAGAAGGTACATCTACTCTCCATTATGGCTGGAGCCTTCAAGCCCGTCGGGGGGAAGACGCATCGGGAATTCAACATTATCATGGATAAGCCCGCTGCGAAAATGGTCGCGGACCGTTGGCCGACGCCGATTGTGTGGAGCGGTTTTGAAATCGGGTTGGCGATTCGATACCCGGCGATCAGCATCGATAAGGAAATGGCGTACGTCGAGCATCATCCTGTGCAGGAATCCTACCAACTTTATATCCCGACGCCTCACGAGCGTCCGACGTTCGATCTGACAAGTGTTCTCTGGGCGGTGCGTCCAGACCATGGATATTTTAATTTGTCTGAGCCGGGGACGGTGACGATGAACGAGCATGGGGAAACGACCTTTACGGCCGACGAGAATGGGAAGCATCGATACATGACGGTGGACAACGACCAGATCCAACGGACGCGTGAAGTGTTGGCGGCATTGGCGAGCGAACCGCCGAAGTAAATGAATGGTAAATGACGCCCGATTTGGAGCTAATTAAAATTGCTCTGGATCGGCGAACTTCCAATTGGTACACTTGTACCAATTACGAACTTTTGAAAGGGTTTCGAATGAAAAAGAGGGTTCTCTGTTCACTTCTGGTAGCGTTATTTCTAACGGTTTTTGCGTCTGACTCGGACGCCCGTCTGAAATTAAAAGAAAACGACCATATCGCCTATATCGGGAACGCTCTTCCAGATCGGATGCAGCATGACGGATGGTTGGAAGCCTATATTCAGAGTGCACATCCTGATTTGAATCTTGTGATTCGGAATATGGGATTCGCCGGCGACCGGGTGGCATCGCGCCCACGCAACCAGAATTTCAAAACCCACCACGACTATCTCGAGCATGTTGAGGCGGACGTAATTTTCGCGTTTTTCGGGTACAACGAATCTTTCAAGGAAGACTCTGAACTATTCAAAGAACAATTGACCGCTTTTATTGAGGAAACTCGTAGCAAAAAATACAACGGCGAATCCGCTCCGGAAATCGTTTTATTTTCGCCCATCGCGAGTGAAGACCTGGAATCACCTAACTTTCCGGATGGCGTAGAACGTAATCGTCTTCTTTCTCAATACACGGATGCTATGGCAAGCGTAGCGCGCCGTCAAAAAGTGGAGTTTGTTGACCTCTATTATCCCACCGAAGAATTGTACGAAGACACCGATGAGGCGTTGACGATCAATGGCGTCCACCTGAACCGGACGGGGAATAAGCACCTCGCCGAAATCATTATGGATGAATTGTTTCGCGAAGATGAGTTTCCCAATGCCGACGTGATTCAGGCAGCTGTCGCGGAGAAAAACTGGTGCTGGTATAACCGCTATCGCGCGACCGATGGAAATGACGTTTGGGGAAGCCGTGCGAGTCTTGCATTTGTGAACGAACAAACCAACGAAGTGGTGTTACAACACGAACTCGTCATGCTCGATATCATGTGCGCGAACCGCGATAAAGTGATTTGGGCGGCGAACGGCGGAAAGACTATTGACGTCGATGACAGCAACGTGCCCGATCCGGTGATGGTTGTCACGAATATCGAACCGAGCCCCGGCAAACGTGCGGAAGACGGCGGTCACAAGTTCGTTAAACCTGAGGACGGAGTTGCTACTCTTCGGTTGGAAGATGGGTTGGAAGCCAATCTTTTTGCATCCGAGGAAATGTTTCCAGAAATGAAAAATCCTGTGCAGTTGGATGTCGACACTCAGGGTAGATTATGGGCGGCAGTTTGGCCGACTTATCCCAAATGGCAGCCTGATCAAGTAATGAATGACAAGTTGATTATATTGCCGGACGAAGACGGGGACGGCGTTGCGGATAAAGCGATTACGTTCGCTTATGTGCACAATCCTACAGGATTCACCTTCTGGAATGGCGGAGTGCTGGTCGCATCCGCGCCGGAAATTATCTTTTTGAAGGATACGGACGGCGATGATGTCGCAGATTATCGCGAAGTCGTGTTAAATGGAATCGACTCTTCGGACACGCACCATAGTGCGAATGGGTTTGACTACGGCCCGGACGGGTACCTCTACTATCAGCGTGGCATCTTTAATATCAGCAACGTAGAAACGCCTTGGGAAGCACCGCAGTTGGACGGGAAGTCGGCGATCTATCGTTGGAACCCGAGAACCCACCGGTTCCGTTTTCATGCAGAGAATCCGCCCAACCCTCATGGCGGCGACTTCAATTATTGGGGATACCATTTCGCGACCAGTGCGACAGGCGGAGAAGCGTATCAGATTCGCGCAACGATGAATGAACGGTTCAAAATGTTTAAGCTGTTGGACAAGACGGTTCGTCCCGTACCCTCCAGCGGCATTCTTTCCAGTGATCATTTCCCTGACAAATACCGGGGCAACTACATCATCCTGAACAGCATCGGCTTCCTCGGAATCAAGCAATACACGATGGAAAACAAGGACGGTAAGTTTTGGGGAACAGAAACTGAAGATCTGTTGCGTTCCACCGATTCCAATTTCCGCCCTACAGATTTCAAGGTAGGCAACGACGGTGCTCTATACATTTCTGACTGGGCAAACCCCATCATCGGCCACATGCAACATAACGTGCGCGACCCGAACCGTGACCACGACCACGGACGTATTTACCGAATCACGGCGAAAGGCCGTGAGCTTTCCAAGCCTGTGAAGGTTGACGGCGAGCCAATTGAGGCCTTGTTGGATGTGCTGAAACATCCCATTGACGGCGTACGTCTGCGGGCGCGCATCGAGTTGAGCGAACGCGATACGGATGAAGTCATCGCAGCCACGAAAAAATGGATCAAACAGTTCAGCTTCAATAAGGAAGAAGATGCTCATCACTTGCTTGAAGCGTTATGGGTACACCAGCAGCATAATGTCTTTAACCGGAGTCTTCTCGATAAGATGCTCGAATCGCCTCAACCCGATGCAGTGCGCGCAGCAGAACGCGTGAAGTACATGTGGGATATCGAAGGCAAGTTCGATATGAAGTCGGAGAAGGTCGCTAAAAAAAAAGTGAAGTAGATGCTGTTCAGGCAGTTCTGGATGAAGCCCGGAATTATCTGAAGCAGGAAAAATCACCCGAGCCCACTATGGATGACGACACCCTCGTCATCCATATCCAGACCATCAAGGAACAGATGCGCTATGACCGCGCCGAGTTCACTGTACTTCCGGGGATGAAAGTCCGTCTGGTCTTCACCAATCCGGATGCGATGGACCACAATCTGATCATGGTCAAACCGGGCGCCACCACCAAAGTGGCTGTAGAAGCCGCCAAGATGGAAGCGACGGGGGAGGGCACCGGGAAAAAATGGATTCCGGATACCCCTAAGGAAATCGTCTTCGCATCCGAATTGCTGGCCCACGATGAAACCCAGACCATCGAATTCACCGCGCCGACGAGATTGGGTCGATACGAATACATCTGCACCTTTCCAGGCCACTGGCAGCTCATGCGTGGAGCGATGATCGTGACCGATTCGGTCAAAAAAGAGATGATTGTTACGACAAATAAATTGGCCGATGAAGAGGATATTCTTGTAACTACGCGAAAAGTCGTGGAATATTGGGAGTTTGATCAGTTAGAGGAAGGAGTTGCTGCTGTCGCGTCGGGACGATCATATGAATCGGGAAAAGAGATGTTCACCGTAGCTTCTTGCGTGAAATGCCATGCATTTGGCGGCGAAGAAACAACCATCGGACCTGATCTGAAAGCCGTTGCTGAAAAATACGACGCCTCCGAGGTGCTCGAACACATCCTTGACCCATCGATTGAAGTCGCCGAGGAATACACCACGTTTGTGATTGAACTGAAAGACGAGACGGAGTACTACGGGCAAATCACCGGAGAGACGGACGATACCGTCACCATCCTCGATAATCCACTCACACCGGAAACGGCGGTCACCGTGAGGAAGTCGGACATCGCAGTCACCGACCCAATTCAGATTTCACCCATGCCAACCGACCTGCTCATTACGCTGAATAGAGAGGAAATATGGGATCTTGTGGCCTACGTATTGTCGGGGGATGACCAGGATTTCAAAGCTTTTAAGTAGTCGAGAATCGGAACGCTGAATTAGTCTCGGAATACGAACCTCCAGAATTGAAGGGATATCCAAATGCGTGATTGGGTTTTGTTTATTTCAGTTTGGTTGTGGACGTCGGTCGCGATGGGAGTAGACCAGGGGCGTCCGAACATTGTCTTAATCGTTGCCGATGATTTGGGGTATGGCGATCTTGGATGTTACGGGAGTGAGGTGAATCGTACTCCCAATATCGATCGTCTGGCGGCACGGGGCTTACTATTCACCGATTTTCATAGCAATGGATCCATGTGTACGCCGACACGAGCGGCGATGCTTACGGGGTTGTACCAGAATCGGTTTGGGCGCAAATTTGAAAGTGCGATTTCAGGCCAATTCAATCGGGACCACGGTTTGCCTCTGGAAGCGGTGACGATTGCCGAAGTGCTGCAAGCGCAGGGGTACGCGACCGGCATGTTCGGTAAATGGCACCTTGGGTATATTCCTCCGTGGCTTCCTCCGAATCAGGGCTTCGATGAATTTCGCGGACTCGGTGCAGGCGACGGGGACCACCATACCCATATCGATCGTTGGGGCCGGGAGGATTGGTGGAACGGTGACGAAGTCGAAATGGAGGGAGGCTACACCGCTGACCTATTGACGAAGCATAGCGTCGACTTTCTTGAACGTCACCGGGACGAACCTTTTTTTCTATACATTCCACATTTGGCCATTCATTTCCCGTGGCAAGGGCCGGATGATCCTCCGCATCGCGAAAAGGGCAAGGATTACAATGAGGACAAGTGGGGCATTATTAAACAGCCGAAAAATGTCGCGCCACATGTACAGGCCATGGTCGAAAACCTGGATGACAGCGTGGGGCGAATTATCGCTGCTCTTGAGCGATTGAATCTCGACGAAAACACGCTCGTGATTTTTACGTCTGACAATGGGGGATATATCAATTACGGAAAAGACTTCAAAAATATTTCCAGTAATGGTGTGCTTCGAGGGCAGAAGACGATGATTTACGAAGGAGGGCATCGGGTCCCGATGATCTTCCATTGGCCCGGAAAAATCGAGGCCGGGGAAACCGATGCCACGTCCATGTCTATCGATCTGTTCCCGACCTTCGCTAGTATCACAGGCACACCGGTTCCGGAACTAAAACAGGATGGAACCGACGTTAGCGGTCTCCTTTTCAGCGGTGCTACGTTGCCGAGTCGCATGCTGTTTTGGCGGGAAGGTGAAGATTGGGCGGTTCGAAACGGTCCCTGGAAATTAGATGGGAACCGACGTGGGGCTGAATTGTACAACCTCGACGACGACCTTTCGGAGACAAATGAGCTATCCACGAAATACCCCAAACGGGTAAAAGAAATGACGGCGGCGTGGGAAAAATGGGCGGCGGATGTGGACGCCAGTGCCAAAAGCTACGTAGAATGACGGCCGAAGAGTTTTTAGAATAAACGAATGATGGGAGTGAGTGGAATGGACCAGGAAGATAAAACCAAACTGGCAGAAATGATCATGAAGGGCCGAAAAATAGAGGCCATCAAGTTTTATCGCGAAGCGACGGGGGAAGGACTCAAAGAAGCGAAGGAAGATGTCGAGACTCTCGAACGCGAAATGCGGGAGAAGTATCCGGAAGATTTTCCTGAGAAAAAGGGAGGTTGCGCGGGAATTATTGTATTTGGGTTGATAAGTATATTGGGCGCCGGGTCAGTACTTATTTAACTCGGGGCGATATTTTACATTTTGTCAATATTTGACAATTCTCTTTTTAGACAATCTGGACACATTCCGTGGGAAAACTCGGCATCGGAATGTTCTTCGATATAGCTTTCGATCTGCTCCCAATAGCCTTTATCATCCCTCACCTTTTTGCAATAGGAACAAATCGGGAGGAGTCCACTCAGAGTCGTGATTTCCGAAAGGGCTTCGTCCACCATTTCTTCTAATCGCTCCCGGTGTTGTTCCAGCTCTTCATTCTGAGATTGAATTTTTTCGTAGTTCTCTTTCAAATCGTTACGCATCAAATCAAGTTCGCCTGCCAATACGCTGAGTTCATCATTCGAATCCAGTTCGATGGGCGATTCAAAATTCCCTTCGCCAACTTGCCGTGCTTGACGAGCTAAGGTCTTCAGCGGAGCGGAAACTACTGTTCGTACGACGAAAAACATTACCAGGGTGATTAGAACTATCGAAAATAGAATCGCACTGAAATATCCTTTTCTTTGCGAATCGATCAATGCGCCCGCATTCTTGGTCGAAATTCCCATTTTGACGACACCGATACGTTCCGCTGAGTTTGCGTGAACCATGATCGGCTCAGAAAATAAGTGAATGCTCAGTGGCAAGGCATCGAGGTCTACACCATATGGTGCTTGCGCCACGATTTGGCCGTCTTCCCGTTCAACGTGTACGAAATGTACACCGTTCTCGGAGACCATCATATCAGCAATAGTTTCCAATACGGGATAGTCATTAATGAGTAGAGGTTCCACACAAGAATTAGCAGCGACTTTGGCGAGAGAATTGCCGAGATTGTCAATCTGGTTCGAAAACACGCGCTTTTCATCTTCGACGATACTGCGGGCGATAATGATCATCCCGACGGTCACGATGAGGAGCATGAGAAAAATCAGTTTTAATGCAATACTATTTTTGAGCCGCGTCTTGATCGATGACATTTAACGTAATTCCTTTGTTCCCGGATTGGGAAGTTTTCTATCGGCCCTCGAATTGTTGAGCCTTCTCCATCCCGGTTCGAACGATATCGTAATCCCGATCACGCGTTCGAAAAAATCCTTTTACTTTCAATTCTCTCAATACCGTTGGATCTTCAAGTTTCAACAATGCCTCCTGAATGGCCTCGAATACGTTCGGGGCCAATTTCGCACGGGCTATCCAAGGTTGGGTCACGTTTGGGATGGATCGCAACGTGTGCAACTCTCCTCGCTGACGAAAATTTTCATACGTACTTTCTTTCAAAGAGCCGGCATCATAGTCGCCCACCCCTACACTACTTGCCACGCGATCATGACGGCCCAGGTAGTCAAAACTTTTGAGATCGGACGCGAAAATTCCCGCATCTACAAGCGCGGCTTGTGCAAGGTATCGCCCCAGCGTTGAATTTCGATCTCCGAACGCAAAATTCTTACCTTTCAAGTCTTTCAGGGTTTTGATTTTGCTATCGTTCCTCACCGTGATTACGCCATTGAATGTTTTGTTCCCTCGAATATTTTCCATTACGAGTAGCTGGATTTCTGGATTCCGAGATTTCGCGATAATATACGACGCGGGCCCGAAACGAACAAAATCGACCTTTCCCTGGACGAGGGCATCGTTCCCCTCGTTGTAGGTCTTGAAAATATGGAGATGAATATCGACCGGTTTCGCGAGTTGCTTTTCCATATCGCCTTGGATGGCTTCAATAATAGGCGTGAATTTCCGATACATTACCGATGCCTTGTCGGAGGGATATAGGCCAAAAGTAAGCGTTATCGTTTCCTCAGCCAACAAGGTAGAACAGGAGAAGATTGAGATTAAAAGGATTGATCCGAAGGTTCGAAATGGAGTGCCAATGCACTTCGATTGGCATTCGTTCTTCGGTTTCGACAGCATATTCACCACTCGGAAGTTGAATCACAATTACTTTTAGTTCGATTATGATACGGGCTCAATAGTATTTCAAGAGAAATAATTGTATTTTACACGTAAAATATGGGCTTACAGGTATAATCGGAGCCCGTAATGAAAATGTTCTTCAAAAGGCTGTAAGAAAATGAATACTGGTTTTGTGGTGATGGGAAATCGTACGCGCAAGTTTTCCGAGTTGGTTGTGTCATATAGATACAGCCGAATGGAGGAATACTGATGAGCCCGACAGATTTGACGCTGATTGACCGATGGATCGACCATCGTGATGCAGAAGCCTTTCAAGAAATCGTGACGCGCCATGGTGCCATGGTGTTTGGGACGTGTGCCCGGATACTGCGCAATGGGAGCGATGCCGAAGAAATCACACAGGAGTGTTTTCTTAAGCTTGCTGAGACAGAAAATAATTCCATTCAAAAGTTGGGGGGATGGCTGCACAAATTGGCGACGCATCGGTCGCTCAATCGTTTACGCTCGGAAGGCCGGCTGCAAGATCGCGAAAAACGGTATGCGGAAGCGGGTCCGACTCACGTGGATGAGAGTTGGGATGATACTCAGGCATACGTCGACGAAGCCATCTTGGAATTGCCGGAAGAATTGAGTGTCGTCATCGTCCGGCATTTCCTCGAGGGGCATAGTAAGAAAGCCATTGCCGACGAATTAGGATTGTCACCCTCTTCCATCACCCGGAGAATCGATCGCGCGGTCCTCGAAATTCGAGAGCACCTTAGTAAGAACGGCGTCACTACCGCGTCGGCTGCCGTCACTTCACTATTGGGGAATCTGTTGTCGTCGGAGATTCCGAAGGCGTTGGCGAGTTCGTTGGGAAAACTGGCTTTGTCTGGACGCAAGCTGGAGGCTGCTGCATCGATCGGTTCCGGAAAAGTGGTCGGATTCCCCATGGGATTAAAAATCGGTGTGGGTGTTTCCATCCTAGCGATTGCTATCGCATTTTCTTTAATTCAATTCAAAGCGCCTTCACCGAATGTGGAAGGACCGCCTTCTGCTGAAATCGAAGTGGCTCAGACTGTCGACGACACAGCATTTGTTGAAACTGTCCCTCCGGAAGTCTCGAGTACACCAAATGACGTCGCAAGAGGCACGGCCGACGCTGAGAAGTCGACTATTTCAGGAAAGGTGGTATATAAACGAACAAATCGACACCAACGAACGGCGAAACCGGCCGATGATGTTCGCGTTTTAATGGGGAGGGGATTGGGGACGGACGATGAGTTGTTGTATTCAGTCGTCACGGGTGGGGATGGGACATTTACACTATCCGGAGTTCAACCCGGAAAATACGGAATGGTCGCCTACGATGCACGTTATGACGAGGTGCCCGAAGACTGGTTGAGGTCGGAACATGTTCTCCAAACGGTGAAGTCAGGCATAGATATTACGAATGTCGAGCTCGAAGTGCCCCCTCGGGGAGGGCAGGTGTTCGGTCGGGTGATCGACGAGAAAAACAGGCAACCTATGAGTGGTATAACCATTAGTGCTTCTCGTTCGGGAAGCTCCTTTTACGAAGGAACCACTGACTCAAACGGGGAATACATGATTGTTGGTTTGGTGGAAGGGGATTGGCGCGTTCGCGTGGCCGACGAAAACCCAATTTTCTCAAGTGACAGCATAAATACCATGACCACGATTCATTTGAAACACGAAGGTCGCGCGGAGGTTGACCTTGAATTGAACACCGGAATCCCGATTTCGGGCCGTGCGGAGTTGGACGACGGATCGCCATTCCAAGGACGTATCGTTGCAGAATTGTACCCGGAAAACGGTGACAACATGGGATGTTATTTCAATACTGACTCCGAGGGGCGGTTCACCTTTCTAGGCGCAAATGCGGGTGATCGCGCCGTAATTCGAGCGGAAAGACGGGACTTGGCATCACACATCGTAAATGTGTTTCCGATGCGTGGTGAGCCCATTCAACCGATTGTTTTAACTGTGTTCCCAAGAGTGAAAGTTTCCGGGCATTTTGTTGACACGAAAAACGGAGCGATCAATGGACTGTTGTGGTACCGACGCGTTCAGCCCGATGGGGCCGACGGATGGCGCGGTCAGGTCGATGCAGGCAAGCGTTTCGAAATTTCTCTTGCACCTGGGACTTACGAGATTAAGGGTGTTTCTGAGACCTACGAATTGGCCAATGAGCAAGTCACGAAAACGATTGAAGTTACCACTTCGCCGTTGTCGAATCTGATTTTGACTATTCGGACAAGTGGCACCGCGGGAGGAGTCTTTAGTCTTTCGGGTCGAGTCGTGGAAGAGACGGGTAAAGCCGTCCGCTACACTCGCGTGACACTTCGTGGAAATGTACGCGATAATCCGAGCTTTTATTCCCAGACCCAAACAGATTCGAATGGTCGGTTCTCATTCGAAGGGCTGGAGGATTCCAGTTACGAGGTTCGGGCTAACGTGAACGATCCGTACGAGCGAAATCCTGGATTCTATTTCTTAAATCCGATCGATAACCCGGAGATTGAAATCGTCGCGCGAAAAGCGCCCCGGCTCGCGGGGCAGGTTGTCGATGCATCGACGGATAAGCCTATAAAGAAATTCTCGATCGAAGTGGGGCAGGCGCTGCAAATGGGCAACGAAGCCATCTGGGAGAAAAAGGGGTTGGTCTCTGAATCTGGTGAATTTAATGTGCCAGCGCAGTTGGACAAGGATTGGTTTGCACGCATTGAAGCCGATGGGTTTGCAACACTAACGCTGTATGGAGATGCCTTTACTTCTGGCGACGACGTGGAGAAATTGACATTCGAGCTGCGCGAGGGACGCATCGTTTCTGGGTCTGTGGTCGATGAAGGCAATCAGCCCATCAAAGGTGTGTTTCTATTTCTCAACGAAGATGCCTATAACAATCACGTTTTTCACAACAACGACAATGCCGCCGCTACAACGAATTCAGACGGCGAATTTATCATTCGATCGATTCCCTCTGATTCCGCCCATGTGTATGCCGCAAAGGAAGGATTCGCAGTGAAGAAATTGCGAATAGCCGAGACGTTGACCTTTAAATTGACCAACGGCGGAACTCTCGAGGGAACCCTTTTTATTGGGGGTGACGTCGCACCCGAAAAAACGACGGTCTACGTTTCGCATTCCAAAAACCGTCGTTTTACTCGATCGGGGCAAACGGGCCCGGATGGTCATTTCGAAATTGATGCTTTGTTAGTTGGGAAGTATCATTTACAAACATATCTGAGCGGAAACACTGCCGACGAAAATCTGTTGGTGATTCACGAGGAGCTCATCGAGGTCGACGTCGGTATGACATCGAATGTGGACTTCTCGATTCCCGGCGGGAATTCGATTATTGAAGGAACATTACGCGAGGGCGGTGTGTTTGTTCCTGATTGGTTCGTTCAGGCGAAGTTCGGCGGAGTTAAGGTTATGGGCAAAACCGATCAAGATGGTCGTTTTCGATTCGAAAACCTGCCAGCCGGAAATGTGGTGATTGAACGATACGTTCCGAGTCGGGAGGTTCCGGGCACTTGGGCTCAAGAGGAGATCGCGGAGATCGTAATTGGTGCAGGCGAAACCGTCCATCAAGACATTGATGTCAAATAAGTCGAACTATCGGTAATCCTGAATCTTTGTCTTCTTGCTGAATGGATTGTAATACAACTCCATTACCGTCACATTATCTTCGATAAGCAGCATGGTGACACCGGACGCCTTAAATTCACGATGGAGGGCCTTGACTGAATTGGTGGCGAGCGATTGAAGGTCGTCGCCCGTCAACCGCGTAGCCTTGGGGGTGATGTACATTGCCATGATGCTTTTCTTTAGTTCGATACCGGATACGAGACCAGGGGCGTACGTGTTCCAGGAATCGATAATACGAAGTGCGAGGTCTTCGCCTTCTTTGGATTCCGCGACCACCGTACCGCCGTTGCTGACGATGACGCCACTGGTCTTAAGTCCGGCCACTTCAGGAGCTACAGCTTTCTCGGGTCTGAAATTCATCCATGCGCTGGTCGTTCCTGCAGCGGCAATCAAGATAACGCCGGCAACGATTAGCATTCGCTGCCTCTTCCGCCGCCTACGCCGCTTCATTTTGTACGTTTTGGAATCTTCGAGGTAGGTGCTGACCAATCCTTTTTCGCGGAGGATCTGTCGGGCATCGGCGACGGTACGGGCGAGAACGGTGCCCATACTTTCGTTGCCGAGGGCATTGTCAGCTTTGTAGACGAACTTTGTCATGCAATAAATCCACAATGACGTCCGAAACAGCATTAGACGTTCAGGTTGTTTTGGCACCAAACTTCTACGTACTACGGCATTCGAATTCTTCGTGATCCACTCTATCATGAATCAAAATCTTCGACCAAATTTTTTCGCGAATATGAAAATTCAAACAGTTACTTTGAACTCCACAAAGGCCTAATATGTTAAAAATAATGGACTTACAAAAAACGGGCTTCGGCGAAATTCACCGAAACCCGTTTTGAAATCCTAGAAAACACGCTTAAGGCGTGATTGCTTCTAATGCCGTGTTCAATAAGTCATATAATTCATACTGGGCTTCGCAATTGGTGACCCAATCTCGTCCATGACCATTTCCGTCCGGTTCACCACGCAGGATACAACCGTCGGTTCGTTCAATCGCCGCCGTCAGCTTGGTGATGGCTTTTTGCACGTCACCGTCTTCAATGGCGGCCGCAGCCTGGGTCAAGGAATTCATGAGCGCGTTTTGATTACCGCCGGTTGTTACGGCTCCCGCACTCAATTCGGTCAAACTAACCCCGGCATCGAGTATCACAATTTGTGCAAGGTCTTCGGCACTGACCGCGGTAACTGTGGTAGAAACGGGATCCCCAGCCCCCAGGAAATCGGAGGCAGTCAGTGTGACCGTATATTCTCCCGGAATATCTGCGATGAAAGAAACGACCGGCCAAACAGGGTTATCGAGCACAGCAGCGCTTCCTGCGGTAGGGGTCAATTCCCACGAATACGATATTTTGTCCCCTTCCGGATCCGTGCTGCTCAATCCATTTATAATGCCTTGAGCGCCAACTTCGATGAGCGCGTTATCAGGAATGGGTACTGCCGTCGGAGCCATGTTGATTCCGGCCGTACTAATGAATACTGAATCGGGTCTGCTTTTCAATCCGTATTCATCTTCAACGACCAAACTTACGGCGTAGGTACCGTCAAGATCTGTATGCAATTTTATCTTTCCGGGATCCGACGAGCTGAAGTATGCGGTACTGCCCACGGGCTTCTTTCCGAGGGTCCATTCGAAAATCAAATCTAAGGTGTCCGTATTGTCATCCGAAGATTTAAACCCGTCGAGGTACGCGATATCACCGGTGCGGATAGATTGGTCTGGACCGGCCACGGCCCTTGGGTTGGCGTTAGGACCGGTGATAGTGATCAGGCAAGAATCGGCCACACTTGATACGCCATCAGCATCCGTCACAACTAACAGGAGAGGAACACTAAATGTACCCGTGTTAGTTGTGAATGTCGGAGATTGTACCGTGTTGCTTGGCAGCAAAACAGGCAGAGCTCGGCAAGGTTCCTTCGGAGAACAATAGTAGTCCCATGTCCAATAATAGGTTAGATCATTCGTTAGGGTAGTGTCGTCGGTTGAACCGGATCCGTCAAGATACACAACGACATTCGATGGTACCGTTTGATCGGGACCAGCGTCAGCTACCGGCGCCTGATTTTGTGCTAGTGCCGATCCAGCAACTATGAATCCTAAGCAAAAAAAAACTAAAAAGAGTACGTGACATTTTTTCATGATAAATCCTCGTCGTTTTTCATCTCCTCACAATGAGGTACGATGACTCCTTCCCCAAGAACTCAACTACAGAATAGGAAAAAAATTATACTGGCACAGATAGCTCAATAAGTCAATGTGATATAGATGTGGCTTCTTAGAACGAAAATCGAAAACTTCGGACGTAATTGAATTAATTGATTTGATTGAGATTTATGAATAACGCATTCAAATTTGAATGAGGCGTAGGGGATAGGTTTTTTCCGAGCTGCTCCATGAGGTAAGATCCGTTGGTCGACGAGTGACCGACATCTCTAAGGCGTTGGAGCGGCCAAATCGAAACCATATTGTTGATAGACGATGAAGACGAAATCCTGATGGTGTTGGAGAAAATCCTTTCATTGGAAGGATATTCCACGTTAAAGGCACGAAACGGAAAAGAGGGTCTCGACCTGGCGGAGAAATATCCTGGAGATATCGACGTGATTATCCTGGATATGAAAATGCCGATGTTGAGCGGTCCTGAAGCATTTCCCTTTCTTTCTGAAGCACGGCCGAACGCAAAAACCATCATTTGTACCGGGTACAACATGACGCCGGAAATCCAGGCGCTTCTAGATTCCGGAGCAGCATCGTACATGAAAAAACCGTTTATGCCTGATGTCTTGTTGAAAGAGATCAAAGAGGTTTTAGGAAAGGATTCCTAACGTCTTTCTATAGGACATTGCCTCAAGTATGTTTTTTTGATTCTTAGTGGTACGACCAATCGAAAAATACGGAATTGGGGATGGGCTCATCTGTCGACATGTACCGGCGGGTTGAGGTCTTTGCCCAAGTACTCTTGGCTAGGGTATCGTTTCGTCGAAACGATTTCGCACTATCCCATCCGCCCTCATCCGATAATAATCCATGACAAATTGGAACATGCCTGATATAGTGGACCGCATTAACATCGGTTCAATTACAATTGAAAAATCAATCGAGACAGCGAGATCCAGTGCGCAGTTTTTCTGGGGATCATATGGGGATGCTGCCTGATTGATAGATCGCATCAGGAGGAATATCGATGTCGACGGGAAAAATCAATACCGGGAATATCTCTGCAGTCGATTATTCTAAGGTAAAACGAATTCTTGGACGTACAACCGCCGTAACTTCAGTCGTCCTAATCTCCGTTGTCATCCTCGGAACACTCGAGTTCAATTCAGATTTGATTCGCGACTTTTTTTGGATCTTCATCGGCGTATCAGTTGCATTTTGTACTTGGTACACCGCGAAAACGATTCCGTATATTCCGCGTGTCACTCCGGCATTAAAATTGGGGAGTGCTTTAGTGATTACCGGCGAAATCCTGAATTTTCTGGAGGAAATACCCTGGTTTGTTTCGACCTTTCGTTGGGGCGGAAATGACGTGATGTTCGGCACGCGAACCGATAGCATGTTGACCATCTGCGGCGCGTTCACGCTGATTTATGCATTCTATTTCGTTACAGTAGAACTCTCCCGTTCCAGAACCGAACTCGATCAACTGTATCGGGAAATTTCATTGCGTGACCGTGATTCGAAATACAGGATGGTGGCTGAAAACGCGCTGGACGTTCTATGGTCTACCGATAGCACTTTGAATCTGAAATACATCAATCCGGCGATCGGCGATTTTTTAGGGTACACGAGCAAAGAGGTAGAGGATGGCTGGGATTCGTTTTTAGGTGCGGAATGTGAGGGTTCAACACTTCGGGAATTGGTTGAGAAACTGAGAGTTGAAAATTTTCCATTCAAGAAAAATAGCTCGCCGTCGACCCCGTTCACGATGAACGTTATACGGAGAGACGGAACCGTGATCACGGGCGAACATCGGATTACGCTGATTCCCAATGAAGACATGAGTGATTTTTCGGTGGTGGGTGTGACGCGTGACGTGACTGAACGAATGCGCGAAGAAGAACTGGACCAGACGACTGACAGTCCCGAATCAACCAAGATGTTGGCCCGTGGTTTCGCCCACGAAATCAACAATACGATGACCGTGATCCTCGGGAATGCGTCGTTTCTTCGACTACAAGATTCGGAATCCGATCATAGCAAAACGCACTTGAAGAAAATAGAAGAAGGGGCAAGCAGAGCAAGTGGATTGGCTACTAAGCTGTTGGAATATGCCCGGGGTGGAAAGTATTTTCCTGCCGATTCCGATCTTAACGAAGTTCTCGAAAACGTCTTGGCCACAAAGAAAGAAACATGTCCGTCCGGCGTCGTTATGCGAAAAAAATTGGAGCCAGAACTCAAGCCGGTCTATGTCGATGCCTCTCAAATCGAACGTGTGATTTGGAACATCTATTCAAATGCTATGGAAGCCGTTGGTGAACGTGGGATTTTCAACGTCACGACCAAAAACGTCGCTATCCAAGAAAATCAGGTCTCGCAACTGCGATTGAAACCCGGCGGGTACGTGGAACTCACGTTCGAGGATTCTGGCACGGGAATGTCCGAAGAGACAAGAGCCCGCGTGTTTGAGCCATTTTTTTCTACAAAATTCATAGGACGCGGTCTTGGTTTGGCTTCCGCCCATGGGATTATCGACGCACACGACGGCGACATATATATTGATAGCCAACTGGGAGTCGGGACTACCGTAACCGTGTTGCTGCCCGTAGCCGATCAGTCAGACTCTGATTGAGCCAGTCACAAACCCTCTTCAAACTTTAGTGGAACTATTTTGAGGATTGCGACTTAAATCAAAACGTAGACGTTAAATGGGAGAATGAATCATGCCCAAGAAACTGCTTGTAGGATTATTGTTGTACTCGACGTTCGTTTTCGCCTGTGAATGGGACAGCGATACCCTGCGGGACGAGGCGGTAGCGAATCCTAGTCGTTTCGATGTCCTCGTCGGGCAATTTGCCCATCACGGAATTCCGTATTATCAACACCGGATCGAGAAGCTATCGGCAAAAGCGTCCCTTACTCAGACTGAGAAAAATGATTTGGCGGTGGCCTACACTCGAGTTGGGGAATTTGAAAAATCTGAAAAATTACTGATGGAGCTCGTCAAAGAGGACCCCGATTATTATCCGGCGCTGTCTAATCGCGGTGTGTTGGCCAAAAAGCAAGGGGATTATGAAACGGCGATCGTGTATATAGGAAAGGCCTTGGCCATCAATCCCGAAGGTCACTTGGGAATTGGAGATTGGTACCTGCGGATGCTGGAATGGCTGCAAAAGTTCGAGGAGGATTCTAATTACGACGGGCATTTTTTGAACTACCGTGAAGATGAGGGCCCGTCTTTGAATCGTGAAGAGTACATGGATCGACTCTTTGCATTGGTCAAAAATGCTCAAACCTTCGCCGATGGTTTCTACGTGCTGAGTAGGGAACTTGCAAATCAGAATGATTTCAACTTAGCTTTCATTGCCATGGTTCGCGCTCGGGATTTAGGACATCCGAAGGCGCTCGCTATCGAAGGGGAATTCACCGCCGAAAACACCGGGTGGATGATGGACGATGAGCTTTTTGGTCCGCCGAGTGATTTTTCAAACGCAATGGGAACTGAATCTCGCCTGAATGAAAGCACGGTCAGAGAAACCTTAGAAATCGCCAGCGATTGGCGGGAGAAATACGCCCGACGCGAGCTAGAACTCCTGGAACAAGGGATTGATCCAACCTTCGCCGCCATGAAGTCGGAAACGAACATTCACGATCAAAAGTTTAGGCCTGCCCCTTTTGTGAAATCATCTATAATCTACATTCTGTTCGGATATGGAATCGTTTCATTGGTGGTTGTCGTGAGTGGAGTTATCATTGTCCGCAAATTGACACTAAAGATATTTCAACGTTGAGTTGAGTTCCCCTTACGACGGGTAGCACCTTATTGGGGTCAATTGTCCAACGACCGCGCGATCAATTCCTTCATGACCTCATTTGAGCCGCCGTAGATTTTTTGCCCACGGCTGTCGGCGTAGAGTTGGGCGATGGGGTATTCCATCATGTAGCCGTAGCCGCCGTGGAGTTGGACGCATTCGTCGACGATTTCACATTGAGTTTGGGTGCTCCACCATTTGCACATGGACG
>Ga0315336_1003516_pt1 | contig 20618 bp, 17 predicted proteins | sample ASW5metaG_FD_204512 | JGI IMG/M metagenome (GOLD analysis project Ga0315336, IMG submission 204512) | Ammonia-oxidizing marine archaeal communities from Monterey Bay, California, United States - ASW #5 | ecosystem: Environmental > Aquatic > Marine > Intertidal zone | place: USA: California... | reverse complement strand
TGGGCCAACGAGTGCCGCCGCTCCGCTGGCCGCGCCACCGCGGTAGCGCGGCGCCGTCTCCACGGTTCAAACCACGCTATCTGCGACTATGCGCGAGGCGCTCCTAGTCCGCGACGGCCCTGGCGTTCCGTATCCACTCCGCGCGGAGCGGATCTCCCTCCGGGAGCAGTGCGGCGGCAGCCAGGAACGCCTCCTCGGTGCGGCGGGCATCGTCTGCCTCGGCGTAGGCGCGCGCCAGGTCGGCCCACTCCAGAGGGTCGGCTGTGCCCTCCTCCCAGGGAAGCCGGGCGTGCTTGTTGATGAAGCGCACGTTCGGCAGCGACGTCCGCGCGTGCACCTTCAAGGGCGCGACGTATTCGATGTGCATGTTGTCGTCGGTGTTCCGAACCACGCCCTGACGCGCCATTCTTGCGATCGCGTCCTGGTCGAAGAGGAAGCCCGACGCCAGGACGACCGGATCGTCGACGTTGACGTTCCGCAACTCGGCGGCCAACTCCGGATTCTCGAATACGAGCTTGGATGCCGCCAGCGTCGGCGACATCGGCCGATCGGATCCGAGCAGGACCAGGTCGGAGTTGTCGATGGTGGTGTAGACCAGCACGTGGGGAAAGACGTCGGCGAAGGTCACCATCAGGATGCGGAGCTCACTGACGCCGAGCCCATACGTCGGCAGCCACTGAGCCCACACGCCGCCCGGCTTGACCCGACTGAAGCCCAGCTCGAAGAACTCGCGCGTGAAGAGGTTGGCGACGCCGGTGATCCACGGATTACTCGGCTCACTGATGACCAGATCATAGGTTTGAGGCGCAATCAGCAGCAGGTGATTGCGGGCGTCGTTGGTGACAACGCGAGTGCGCGGGTCCCGAAGTACGTCGTGGTTGACCTCCAGAAAGTAGTCGGACGCCTCGACGATGGCGGGCTCGATCTCCACGACGTCCAGGCGCTTCACTTTTGGCGACAACGCGACCGCACCGGCGGTCACTCCGCTGGCGAGACCGATCACCGCCACATCCGACGGCGTCTCGACGAACTGCAGCGCCAGCAGACCGCACAGGACCTGGGTGGGGCCGTCGCCTTCTTTCGAGGCGTCGACCTTGCCGTTATTGGCCAACCAAAGGGACTTCGAGTCGTGGGTCAGGCCGACCGTCACCACTGAAGTCAGCCCCTCCCGGTAGTAGAGGAGGTCGTAGGACTCGATGCCGAACCGGGTGATCCCCTTGCGGGAATGGTCCTCGAAGTGGCTGATGTAGTGGTGCAGACCAGAGGTCATGAGCCGCTTGTCCCAGGGCGCGGTTCGGCCCGCAATGGCCAGGACGACTGCGGCCAGTGCGAATCCCGCGATGGCGCGCCGATGCCCGGTGAGTGCGACGAGTGCCAAAGCGGCGGCGATGTTGGCCAGGCCAGCCAGGTAGAGGGTGCCCGAGACCTCGAGCCAAGGCAGGAGCACAAAACCCGCCAGCCCAGCGCCAAAGACCCCGCCGAGCGTGTTGGCGCCGTAGATGAACCCAACCGGCCGACCCAGTCCATCTCCGCGGACCGCGATGCGCACGGCCACGGGAAAGGCGAAGCCCATCAGCACCGCTGGCGGCGTCATCACCAGGCCCGAGATCAACGTTCCCAGGCCCCACATGAGGCCCGGGCGGGAGAGCACGCCGAGCCAGTCGAAGATCCATACGTACCAATAGGGAAGCTCGGGGTAGAGGAAGATGAGCAGCCACGAGAGCCCCGCGACGGCGAGCTCGACCGCGGCTAGAAGCGCAAGAACACCGCTGACGCCACGCCGGGCAAAGACCCGATCTGCGACCGGCCCACCCAGTTTTCCGCCGAGGGCGATGCCGACAAGAAAGGCCAGCAACATCACCGAGAACGCGTACACCGTGGGACCGATGAGGAGTCCGAGCACTCGCGTCCAGGCGACCTCGTAGACCAGGGAAGCAAAGCCGGCGAGTCCCATGGCGGCGGCCACAGGCAGCAACAGCGGTCCAGGGGGTTCGATGTCTTTCGCGACGGGTGGGATCCCACCGTGACCCATCCAGGAAGCCAAGGCAAACGCCGCTATTCCGAGCACCGCATTGGCCGCGGCGGCGACCGCGGTGGTGGTCCAGAGACCGAGGGCGGGGAGGAGGACGAAGCCGGCCACCCAGGTCCCGAAGACGGCTCCCGCGGTGTTGACGCTGTACAGGGTGCCGACGCGATCGCCAGCGGCGCCGAGCCGTTCGGTCGCAAACCGGGCCAGGAGGGGAAGGGTCGCCCCCATCGCCGCGGTGGGCAGGATCAGCGCCGCGCCCACCAGCAGGAGCTGTGCGAGCCCGAAGCCGACGGGACCCGGCTGCCAATCTCTGGCCACCGCCAGATACGCGGGAGTAATGAGCGTGAGAATCGCGGGAAAGACGGCGGCATAGGCGCCGATCGCGAGTTCCAAAACCCCGTAGACCACAAGGGGCCGGCGAACCCCATCGGCATAGCGCGCCATGGCAAAGCCACCGATCGCAAGGCCCCCCATGAACGCTGTGAGTACCGTGGCAATGGCGAAGGTCGAGGTGCCGAAGACCAGGTGCAACTGGCGCGCCCAGACCGTCTGATAGACCAGCGATGTCGCCCCAGAGACGAAGAAGAGGGGCAGGAAAGCGCTGACCGCCTGCTGGCGACGCAAGCCGGCCGCAATGGGATCGGTGGACGCCATGGGCGCAGCTATCTAACGGCTATCGGGCGGAGTAATGGATTCAGTTCGGGGTCGTCCTCTGACAACAGATATAGACTCGTCGTCGTGAGCGGCGAGATGGCGGAGATCACCAACGAACATCCCCTGTCCACAGGGCGGACCTTCGAGTTCCTGCACTGTCTGGGCCGCGGTTCTTTTGGCGAGGTCTACCTGGTGACGATGCGCTCCAGTGATGTCGTCGAGTCCAAGGTCGCGGTGAAAGTCCTCCGCAAGGATGTGGATCCCAACAGCCAGGCCGTCAGCCGGCTCCGCGACGAGGCCCGCCTTCTCGGGAGGCTGAACCACCCGCACATCCTGCAGATCTTCGATCTCATCGAGCTCGGCGGCCGGGTTGCCCTGGTGACCGAATACATCCCAGGAGCCGATCTCTCTGATTGTGCGGGCGATATCCCCCCTCGCGCACTTCTCGAAGCGGGCGCCCGGATCGTGGACGCTCTCGACGCGGCCTGGAACACGCCATCGACCGATGGCAAGCCGCTGCAGCTGGTACACCGCGACATCAAGCCGTCGAATATCCGGCTCGGTCAGCACGGCGAGGTCAAGCTCCTCGACTTCGGCATCGCGCGTTCCGACACCCTCGATCGGGAGGCCAAGACCCAGACCCAGACGCTCATCGGCAGCTTCGACTACATGGCCCCCGAGCGAATGGCGCAGCGGGAAAACGGGACCCCAGCCGACGTGTATTCCCTCGGGTGTTCCCTGTACGAAGGCCTGACGGGCGCCGGACTCTTCAAGGACATGAGCATCCGAAAGCACCTCACTTTCACACACAGTGAGGCCCGCCACGGCGAGTTGGTCGACGATGCCCTGGCCAACCTGAACACGCCGCCGATGATCAAGGGTTTGTTGGCCGAAATGCTGGCGTACGAACCGCATGATCGTCCACCTCTCGACGAGTTGGGAGCCCGCCTTGAGGCCGTCGCCGACGCCCTGCCATCGTTCGGACTGCGAAAATGGACCCGCGGTCGAACCTGGCTTCCGCCGACGCCAATCGACGGCGAGCTCGACGGTCTCGTCCTTTCGGAACCGACCGCAGATCAGCTGATCGGCACGCCACTTCCAACTGGAGATGTCGTCTTCGCGCCTCCAGCAAACGCGCCGTCGCAATCGGGTCGGGCCGTCGTGGCCGGCGTCGCAAGCGCCGTGTCCGTGCTGCTCATCGCGGCTCTGGGGGCCTGGGCGTGGGTGACCATCCAGCCACAACCCCTGCCGCCGGCGCCTGTGCCCATTGGCCTGCCGATTCCAGATCCTCCCGAACCCGTCCCGCCGACGCCAGATCCGGTTCCGCCGACTCCAGATCCGGTCCCGCCAGAACCCGTCGCAGAAGCCCCCGTGCCGACGCCCCTCCCGCCACCGCCCAAGCCGACGGTAACGACCCGATTCACCGTTTCCGGCGCCGCGACAACCGTCGAACTCGTCGACGGCGGCAAGCGCTATGGACCCGGTCCTATACCGCCTGGCCACTACGTCATCGAAGCGGAGTTCCCGAACACGGGCATGGGCATGAGCGCGAGTGGAACGGTGACCATCGCCAAGGGCGAGTCCGTTGAGATCACGTGCCGCACCGGCTTCTTCGCCTGCTCGAGGTGATTGCAGTACACTCCCAGCCATGTTGATTCTCAGACAAGATCCCAGCCGCCACCAACACACGCTCGGCACGCGGACCATCGTGGGCCGATCCCTGGCCGCCGACCTGGTCGTTCCCGGCGACGACATCTCGCTGGAGCACTGCACGCTGTGGTGGGATGGCAACGGGTGGAAAATCCGCGATCTGGCAAGCCGGAACGGTACCTTCGTGGACGGAGAGCGCCTGGCGCCCGGCAAATCCACCCCCATCACGACGGGGCAGCGGGTGGCCTTCGGCGGTCACGACCCCTGGGAGGTCACGAGCGCGGCCCCCCCGGTGCCTGCCGCGCGCGCACTTCTGAACAACACCTGGGTACAGGCCGAGGACGATCTGCTCGTGCTGCCCGGACCCGACGCACCCATCCTGACGATCTACTCCGATATCGATGGCAACTGGCAGGCCGAAGGTCCGGAGAAGAAGCAGGTCGTCGAAGATCTGCAGCTCGTCGAGGCGGGCGGAAGCGTCTGGAGGCTCTACCTGCCGGCCACCACTGCCGGTACCGTTGCCCGCGTCATGCGGCCCACTCTCGAAGTCATGGCGTTCGAGTTCAGTGTCAGCCGCGACGAAGAACACGTTGAGCTGGTAGCCACCGGCATGGGCGAGCGCATCGATCTCAAGGCGCGCGCCCACAACTACACCCTCCTCCTCCTGGCGCGGGCCCGCATGAAGGACGCGGAAGACACGTCGCTGCCCTCGGCCTCCCACGGTTGGCTGTACCAGGACGACCTGTGCAAGATGCTCGGTGTCGACGACGCCAAGTTGAACCTCTTCGTGTTCCGAGCGCGCAAGCAGGTCGCCGCAGCTGGAATCGAAGGATCGGCGGGAATCGTCGAACGCAGGGTCTCGACGCGCCAGCTCAGGCTGGGTGTCGGCGAGGTCACGATCAAGAACATCTAGTGCGACAGCTGGGCCGATCCAGATCCCTGGACGGTCCCTACTGCTCAGTCTCTGGCAGGTGCTCTTCGTTCAAGAAGCCCTCTGCCTCGGGCAGCGTCGGGTCACAAAGCAGGATGTACCAGTCCTTGGTGATCTTGTCCGACTCGTCGATGTAGGAGGCGAACTGCGGCATCGACTCGCCCTTCTCGAGGATGCGAACCGTCGGCGTCGCCTGCCCCGAGCGCACACAGTGGGCAAACTTGTCGCGCGTGGTGTCGATCATCAGGTGGTCCTGGACGCCCTCGCGGCACTTGCCGAGCTTCTTGCGGTTGCCCTTCTCGCAGATCTCGAGCTGGGCGTCGTTGATGAAGCGATACCACTTGTTGGTGAGCGCGTCTTCTTTGGCGAGATCAGTCTTGACGATCTGCTCTTCGAGCTGCTCTTCGGTTTCCTCGAGCTTGGCCTCGGTCAGCGTTAGCTCCTCGACGAGCTGGGCCTTCTCCTCTTCGGCGATGACCAGCGCGGCCTTGGTCTCTTCGAGCTCTTTCTTGGCCTTTTCGAGCTCGAGAACCATGGCGCGGCCGCGTTCGGAGCGCTTGGTCATCTCGGCCTCGAGCTCGGCGACCTTGGCCTCCTTGGAGACCACGTCGCTGCTGAGTTTGGTGACCTTTTCCTGCGCTTGTTCCAGGTCTTTGGCCTTCTCGGCGACAGCTGGGGCACAGGCGGCCTCGAGCTCGGCCTGGGTCAGCTCGCGGGGGACCTGGATCTCCACTTGCTGGGCCGGCTTGAGAACAAAACCGAGTACCAGTCCGACCACCACACCCAACACCAATGAGGCGATAGCGGTGGCGAACGGAAGCACGACACCAATGATGCCGCTGTCCTGCATTTCGTCGTCGTAGAGATCGTCTTCTTCGGTGCTCATGAGCCGAGTCCCTGGTCGAGGCGCCGCGACCTTATCTCATCTGGACGAAGTGACGCGTCAAAAGCTCCCAAGGATAGCGTCTTCGGGCTTAATCCACTCGACCTCGAAGCCGAGCGCTTCGAGCTGCGGATCCAGCTCCGCCCGGTCGCCACCGATGACCCAGAACCGCGTTTTGTCCTTGGCCAGCCAGTCGTTGGCCACCGCTATTGTCTGCTCGATAGTGACACCCAGCGCGGTCTCGCCCCGCGCCCTAACCTCGGCCACCGTCTCCCCGTCGGCGACGAGACTCCCGTAGAACGATGCGGCCGTACTTGCCGATTCGAGGACCTCGTTCCACCAGGTGATCTCATCGAGTGCCGACGCGCCCAGCTCCGACTCGGTGGCGCCATCGCTCACCAACGCGTCGATCTCCCGTTCGATCTCAGTGATTGCGGCGCCGACGTTCTCCACTTTCACGTCGACCGACACGGTGATGAACCCGCGAGTCTCGGAGTTGTAGTACCGCGACCTGGACCCGTAGGTGAAGCCTTTGTCCTCGCGAAGATTGCGGTTCAACCTGGAGAGGAAGTGACCTCCGAATGCCCAGTTGGTCATTTCCGCCGCAACGCGATCGTCTGCATCTTGTATCGGGGCGGCCATGCGCAGGCTGATCTTGGCCTGCTCTTCGTTGGGCGCCTCGATGCCGATCACCCTTAGCCCCGTCGGCTGCTCGATAGGCAGATCCGGGCGTTGTTTCCCCGCGGTGCCGATCCCGCCGAGCGCGGCTTTCAAGAGGGGCTCGACGTCGGCCCAGCTCACATCCCCGACCACGAGGACCGTCACCGGCGATTCGGCCAGCCATTCCCGGTGCAACTCGACCAATTGGCGGCTCTTCACCTTGGCGATGTCTTTGACGACCGGCCTCGCCCCGTACGCATGGTCCGCTGGATTCCAGGCGAAGCTCATGGCCGACCGCGACGCCGCGCCCAAGCTGGAGGGCCCATCTACCTTGTAGTAGAGCTTGCGAAAACGTTGGGCGCGCTTGAGGTCCGCCTTTGGGAAGGCCGGCTCGAGGAGAACCTCGCTCATGAGCTCGACCCCCAATGAGAGCTCGTCCTTCGGGCACGCCAGCTCCACGCCGCCGCGGTGATGACCTATCCAGCTGTAGACCGTGATCTCGTGGAGATCCTGAATCATCGACAGGGCGTCTGCATCGCGTTCCTGGGTCGCGATGTCGATCTGGCTTCCGAGGGCCTGAGCGAGCTCGGTGGGTCCGCCGGTGAGGTCGTGGGTTCCGCGGTGGAGGATGGTGCTGATCTCGACCGAGCGCACGCCTGGTACACGGACAAGCTTGACCGTCACGGCCTCTGAGAGTTGGTGGGCCTCGGGCTCCGACAGTTCCATGCGAACGGGCGGACTCACGGCGGGAGGCGCCGACCGGTCGGGCAACTCCGCGGCCTCGGACTCTTCTGGCGTGGCCAGAGCGGTCTGCTCGTCGGTCGGCTCGGTGTCGGTTGCCAGAGCCAGACAGCCCCACAGGATCAGGGCGTTCATGGCAGCTCCACCGTGACCGAGCGAGGATACTCTCCGCCTTTGTCCTTGGGGACGATGGACAGCAGCTGCTTGTTTTCGTCGGTCAGGTACTTCTGTGTGACCCGAACCACATCCGCTGAAGTCACCGCGTCATAGCGAGCAGCCTGCGCCGCCAGGCAGTTGGCGTCACCGGTCTTTCGATAGCAGTCGACCAACAGCTCGGCGCGATTCTCCGTGTATTCGAGGCTGTCGAGGACTCCGGAACGGATGGAGCGCTTGGCGCGATCCAGCTCGTCTTTGGTCGGCGGCTTGTCCACGACACCGGCGATGGTCTTCGAGAGGACCTTGTCGAGCTTCTTCACGGGGGTCTTGTAGTCGCTCCCGTAGACGATGAATTGGCCGCCAATGTCCATTCCGTAGAAGAAAGCGCCGTCGTCCGACGCCATATTCGAGTTGTAGTACATGCGGTCATCGAGTCGTGTGCCGCGCCCATTCGAGAGCACATAGGACAGGACTTCCAGAGCCGGCTCGTCCGCGTGCCCGACGGGAACTGTTGGATAGACCTGGTAAATCGTCCGCTCTTCGACATCGTCAGCGACGAAGCCATGCTGGTTGGTGGTCGGGAATTGCGCCGGCTGACCTTCGACGCGCGCCTCTGCCTCCCCCTGGTCATCGATGTCGCTGAACCAGAACGCGACCCGCTCCAGAGCTTCGGCCTCCTCGAAATGACCAACCAGGGAGAGAACCGCGTTCTGAGTGCGATAGTGCCGCTCCCAGAACGTCCGGACCTTATCGATCGCGAAGCCCTCGATATCGGCGACCGTTCCGATGACCGGCACATTGTACGGGTGATCATCGGGCCACGTGAGCCGGTTCATGGCGTCCCAGTCGCGCCCATTTGGCTCGGCGTAGCCCTCGTTTCGCTCCTGGAGAACGACCAGTTGCTGGTTGGAGATATTCTCGTCATCAAGGCCAGAATCGAGGAAGCCCAACCGATCAGACTCCAGGAACAAAGCCAAGTCCAGTGCGCCAGAGGGGAAGGTCATGTGGTACGCCGTGGTGTCCTCGCTGGTCCAGGCATTGTTCGATCCGCCAGCCTGAGTGAGCCAGGCGTCGAACTGATCGGTCGGCACGTTCGCCGACCCCTCGAACATCAGGTGCTCGAACAGGTGTGCGCACCCCTTTTCGCCGTCGCGCTCGTCTCTGGATCCGACTCCGAACGCAATGTGCAGGGCAATCGTGTCAGTGCGGTGACTCTCCTCCAGGATGACCGTGAGCCCGTTCGGCAGGGTGTGAACGGAGGCGTCGGTCGCGAAATCGTCGGCGGCAGACGCCACCAGGACCGTCCAGAGAAAGAACATCGAAGCTCCTACGAGGCCTCCCTACCTAGCGCGTCACTCCAGTGGTGTCGGAGATGCGCCAGCTGACCGGGACGACGAGTCCGAGCTCGAGGAGCGCTTCCCGCTCGCCGGTGGGCAGGTTCAGCGCCCCTCCGTCACCGAGTCCCCCGAGAGCCTGGGCAGCCTCCACTTCGATGTCCGCGAGCAGGAGTTCTCCCGCACCATCCCGCGCGACAATCAGCGCGTGGCGGTCGATCACAGGTGTGGCTCCGGCACCGTCATGGAGCTCGACGGTGCCGTCCACCACGACTCCCTGCACCTCACCGGAATCCACCTGTTCTGCCAGCCGCACCACATCCGTGTCGACAACGAGCACCATTGCCCCGTGGGAGAGCCGCACCCGCGCGTCAGCACCCGTTGTCCCCAGCGCGATGCCCACTGGGTCGGATTTCGCGGTGCGCAATGCGAGCTCGTAGCGGGCCAGATCGGCCAGCTGGGGGTGTCGAGACGTCAGCCAATCGGCCCATCGCAATCCCAGCGACACCCTGCGGGCCGGATCGAGCCGGGAAAAGGCGGCCACGGGGTCCACACCCGCGTCGTCGAAGATCTCCAGCGTCAGCGGGCAAATGCTCGCCAAGCCGGCTCGGAGCTGGGCGCACCCGTGTCCGTAGACGTCCCCAATGGCGTATCCAACCGCGAAGATCTCGCTTGGCGCCGGCACAAAGACCTCCTCGTGCAGCGCGATGTATGCCTCCACCGCAACCTCGGGAGATCGATCGGACGCGAGCAGGTCGATGAGCCGATCCAATGAGACGGCCGCCTCGCCGTCGGTCTCCGCGCGGATCTGGAGCAGCCTCCAGGCCATGTCCTGCACGATCCACCGGTTTCGAGCCTCTTCGGGCGCCGCGAAGGGAGTCAGAGCCTCACCGAGCAGGAGCGCCTTGGCCACCGCGACCACTCGCTCGCGAAGGCTGGCGATGTCCCGATGATACCCGCCGCCAGGCACCAGAAACTGTTCGGCAAAGCGACCGAAGGACGCGGAAGACAAGCGCCGGTGATGCCCGCGGGCATAGGCGACCCCATCGCCGGTCAGGTCGATCTGGAACCAGCGATTGGCGATCGGACGCCCCTCCCGGAGAGAGGCGTCGAGTTTCTCGAGTTCCTTCTCGAAATACCCGATTCCACCCCGGATCCACCGATCGGAATCCCACTCTCTGGGACCCTCTGCAGCCACCTCTTCGCAGCGCGGACAGAACGTCTGAAACAGCGCCCCAGAGCCCTTGTGGTCGCGACACCGGCCCAGCCGGAACTCGTCGAAGAAGTACCACAGAGCCACCGGCAGCAACTCAGCCAGCCGCCCTGCCATGGCGTGGAAGAATGGCGTTCCGTCAGGGCTCCAAGCGAATCCCACCAGACCGTGGCAGAGCTCGTGCGTCGTCCACTTTGCCCGATGCCCGGGGTGGAAACTCCCGATCTGCAGGTCGTGGCGAAAGGACTGGTACTTGCGCTCGGGCAGCATACCGTCGACCCATTGCGGCGTCTGGGCTTCCTCCTGTCGCCCAGGCTCGATCCAGGCATCCGGCAGCTCGAGCTCGACGCGATGCTCGAAGTTGAACAGGAACAAGCCGTTCTCGGCTGCCAGCTCCCCGATCCGGCACGCGGCAGGTGAGCGCGCAAAGTCCCGGAGCGGCGCACCGGGTATCTGGACTACGGGTCGATCGTCCGAGAGGAACGCAACAGCCTTGTCGATCTGGATGGGCATCCGCCGCATGTTACTCGGGCCCATGCGAAAGAAGGAACGTGCCCAGCGCGTCAAGGACATCCTCGACGCCCTCTACCCCGCACCTCCCATCCCGTTGGACCACACCGACGCCTACACCTTGCTGGTGGCGGTGCTCTTGTCGGCGCAATGCACCGATGTCCGGGTCAACACCGTCACGCCGGCGCTATTCGAACTCGCCGGAGATGCGGCGTCGATGGCCGATCAGACCGCCGACGCGATCCGCGCGATCATCAGACCCTGCGGGTTGTCGCCAACGAAGTCCAAGAACATCAAGGCGCTGTCGATCCTACTGCGCGACAACCACGATTCCGTCGTGCCCGACAACTTCAAAGACCTCGAGGCCCTGCCCGGTGTCGGCCACAAGACCGCGTCGGTGGTGATGGCCCAGGCCTTTGGTCACCCGGCCTTTCCCGTCGACACGCACATCTTCCGATTGGCCCGTCGATGGAAGCTTTCCAAGGCCAAGAACGTCAAAGGGGTGGAGGAAGACCTCAAGAAGCTCTACAAGCCAGAGGACTGGAATCGGCTCCACCTGCAGATCATCTACTTCGGCAGGGAACACTGCCCGGCCCGGTCCCACGAGCCTGCAGATTGCCCCATCTGCAGCTGGGCTTCATAATCTCACAATCGTCTCTGGAGTCCGCTTGTCGATCATCGCTGCCCTGTTGCTGAGCGCCACCGCCCACGCGGGCGCCCCCCTGTCGATCACCGTGACCGACAGTCGCGTGCTCGCCGTCGTCCTCGACTGTGGAGGCAGCACCATGAAAGCCGTCGTCAAGAGTGGAAAGGCCGATTTCTCCGAGGTCCCCCACGGTTCCTGCACTGTCGATTTCGTGCGCAAATCAGGGACCATCTCCGGTGCCGGTGAGTGGACCTGCAGCCTCGACACCTGCACGCAAGAAGACGTTCAACACCTCGAGATCAAGGACGCTGACGGTCGCCTCAATGTCGTCGTCTCCGACTTGCCCGATTCGACGACGCTCGAGCTCAAGTGCCCAAACGGATTTCGGGAACGCGCACACGTCAAGGTCAACACGGCGATCTTCGACAACGTGCCCAACGAGCAGTGCACGCTCTACTTCAAGGGCGGCGTGCCCGCGAAATACAACCCCCTGAACTGGGGTACCTACTACTGCTCCATCTCGGGCACGACGGCGGTGTGCAGTAAGAAGAAGGCATAACTCTCCTGTGAGAGTGCTCGTCATCGGCCCCGGCGGTTCGGGCAAGTCGACGCTCTCGAGGCGTCTGGCCGCGATCTTCAGTCTGCCCTTGATCAACCTCGACGCGGAGTACTGGCACTCCGGTTGGGTCGAGACACCCCCCGATCAGTGGGCCGAGCGCGTCGACGAGCTCATCGCCCGCGACCGATGGGTCATGGATGGGAACTACGGCGGCACGATGGAGGCGCGTCTGAAACGGGCGGAGATGGTGGTCTTCATGGACTTGAAACGAAGGGTCTACCTGACGAGCGCGCTGTGGAGGTCGATGCGTCATCACGGCCAGACCCGACCGGACATGAGCCCTGGCTGCCCAGAGCGTTTCAACTGGGAGTTCACGCGGTATTTGTGGCGATTCAAGCACCACAGCCGGCACCGTATCGTAAGGCGTCTCGACGGGTTTGATGGCCGGCTGGTCGTCTTGAAGACGCGGCGGGAGGCCAATGAGTGGCTCCGGCTCAGCCGGCTTTCGACCACGCCTCTTCGGCCTCGATGAAGTACTCGTCTGCGCGAACCAGGGCCTCCCGTGCCACCTCGGCGTGCCCATCGGTCAAAGCCGACCAGCACCTCGCCAGGTTCCGCTCACCGCCCGAGAAGGGACCGAAATATTCCGCGAATACGGCCAACCCGTGCCGGGCGATCAGCTGGCCACGGGCATCGACCAGCGGCAGGATCACCTCGAACTGAAGGGCATCGAGGGCATCGCGAACTGCGACCGCATCGTCGTCGAAGGGCAGATCGGCGATCTCTCCCTTCAACCTGGCGACTTCGGCGCGTACCGTCGCGACGGTTTGGGCGAAATCCGCCTTTCCAGCTGTGCCGCCTTCGCCGGAGTTGTCGGCAGCGAGCTGGCGTCGGGCCATCACAGCGCCCACGCCAATGAGCACGATGCCGACCAACCACCCCGCGCCACCCGCGCCAAACCACTCCGCCACCCGCGCACGGGGAGCCGGTAGGCCGATGGCATCTCGAGCCGCTTCGGCGCGGTCGCGTTCGGCGCCCTCCTCGGCGAGGGCGACGGCGCCGCTAGCCGTCCTGAAAGCGGTATGTGTCGGGCCATTTCGAGCGCCGAATCCACCGGCGAGCACCAGCCCGACCAGCAGCAGAATCATGGGAAGAGCGCGTTTCATGCCCCACCTCCCATCTGGATCACAATCAATCGATAGCCGGTCATAGTGAGCTGAGTGAGCGCTTCGCCGACGATGAGCCCGGCTGCGAACGGGATGAGCTTCTTGCCGATGAACGAGGTTCCAAATGCCTTCTCGAGGCCCATGGCCGTCACACAGCCCACGCCGTAAGCCAAGGTGATCGAGAACGGCAGGTACATCGCCAACCCGACCAGGACGGCGACGCCGCCAATGGGGAAGATCGAGAGCACCCCGCCCATCACCGCTCCGGCGAAGTACTTGTCGACAGCGGAATCGGCACTCTGCAGCGCCTCGATCATCGCTTGTAGCGCCCCGGCCTGGGGTGCCGGCAGACACTGCGCCGAACCCTCCATACAGGCGACCGAATCGGGGCCGAATCCGGGAGAGCCGTCGGCTGGCGCGTACCAGAGCAGGAAGAGCACGCCGATCGCCACCAGGGGGCCGACCCAACACAGGAGCAACTGCGCGATCTGCTGCTCTCGTGGTTTGGATCCGACCAGATGCCCGGTCTTCAGGTCCGCCATCATGTCGGCGCACTGATTGGTGGCGATGCACACCGCGACCCCGATGAGGATCGCCGCGGTGACATTGCCTCCGGTCAAGAAGAACATCAACGTCACCGCGATCAGGGCCAGGCCCGAAAGTGGAGAAATGTCGGTGTGACCTGTGGCCTGGGCGACAATAATGCCGGCCAGACCCAACCACAGGGCACCCACTACGGCGATGAGCAGTGCGGTTGCCGGTCCGATGTCCGAAGACGACATCCACGCGGAGAGCCAGAGGAGGACAAAGGCGCCGACAGCACCTCCGTACACATATTTGCTGTCGATTTCCTCCGGAGAGGTTCCCCTCTCTCGGGCCGCCTTTGCCGCCGCGGACAGACTCTTCATCGCTCCCGAGACCGCTGGGAAGGCCGCCACGACGCCGGCCAGGGCGCCGCCGATGAGCAGGCCGATGCCCAGGGGCCGCAGCATCTGACTGTAGACCTCGCCCGCCTGCCAATCCCAGACGTCGGCCGTCGGCATCGCTGTGGGCGCTGGTACCCAGCCCATCTGCCACACGGCCAGTGGAGAGATGACCCACCAGGCGAGAATGCCGCCCGCTGCGTAGGGTAATCCTCCCTTTCCAGAGAGCAGACCGGCACCGAAGTTGGCCGCTGACACGTAGAGTGCGATCGGCAGCCAAGGCGGCAGGTTCGTCTCGATCCCGACCAGGGCCAGGGTGGCGCCGAGCTCGAGGTCCTCGGGCAGGAACTCGAGGTTCACGCCGATCGCCAGCGCGGCAGCGACGACGAAGCCGACGCCGAGCAACGCCGCTTGCTGCATGCCCTCGCCCGGAGAGCGCAGGAGCGTGCCGACCGCGGTGCCGCTCGGAAATCGAAGGCGCTCGAACTCCACCATCTGCTTGCGCAGAGGGATGATCAGCACGATGCCCATCAAACTCCCGGCGACCGCCGAAAACAGCAATGGGAAGATCGGAAAGTCCCTCAGACTTGGGTCATCTACAGAGAGCAGCAGCAACGCCGGAAGCGTGAAGACCACGCCAGCAGAGGCCGTGTTGATCCCCGACGCGACGGTCTGGTTGATGTTGTTCTCGACGATCGACTTTCGACGCAGTCCACCTCGGAGCACCGCGAAGCCGATGATCGCGGCGACTGTGGACCCGGCCAGGCCAAAGCCCAGTTTCAACGCAATCCATACGAACGACGCGGTCATGCCGACGCCGATCACTGCGCCCAGAGCGACGCCGATCAGCGACAGCTCTGGATAGGGGCGGCTCGAGGTGTGGGCCAAGCGACTCTCCAGAGAGGAGCGGGACCCTAGCAGAGGGCTTGCGGACTCGCTAGAGATCCGTTGCTTTACCGACGCGGAGTGGGTGTTATGTTCGCCGACCCGAAATCCACCAGAGGTCTTCCATGCCCTATGTCGTGATCGACAACTGCACAGACTGCCGCTTCACCGACTGCGTCGAAGTCTGCCCCGTCGACTGTTTCTATGCCGATGCCACAATGCTCTACATCCACCCGGACGAGTGCATTGACTGCGGCGCCTGCGAGCCCGCCTGCCCCGTCGAGGCGATCTTCAGCACCGACGACCTGCCCGCAGAGAAGAGCGAGTGGGAGAAGATCAACGCCGACAAGTGTGAGTCCGACGACGTCGAGAACATCACCGAGAGCGAAGACCCGCTGCCGGGTGCCGACGCCAAGAAGGCCGCGCTCGGGCTCTAGCTAGCGCTTCCAGCTCGTCCCGAGATGCTGATTCAGCCGAATCTCCTCGGCCTCGTATTCGTTCCCTTCCTCAACCAATGACGCGAGGGGAAACAGCTTCTCGCCATCGTTCTGGACGACGCTGGTCACCGCTTGCCATCCCATGCCGGTGACGCCGAAGCCCGGCAGAAGCGAAACGGTGGCGATGATGCCGGTTTCCGCCTGAACCGTCGGCATCACGGTTCCGAAGTTGCCGAGGCTGTAGAGGATCGCGCCAAAGCGCGGGTTGCCATCGCGAGAGGTGAGCGAACACTGTCCGACCCCGGGAATGGCCGCAGGGATGTTCACCGCACACCACTCGGGTGGCTCGGCGACGTGGGGGCCGGTGCCCACCACGACATCGACTCCCTGAGCGAGTAGCCGGCGCCCGAGCACCATGAAGTGAGGGTCTGCGTAGTACTCGTACTCGAAGCCCCAGTGCACCATTGCGACGATGAGCTGGGCACCCTCGGCGATCGCCAGATCGACATCTTCCGCAACGCGATCGAGGGGGATCTTCTCGTCCGTGTGGCCAAACGGGATGATGTGGAGCTCGTGCTCCGTCGGCTCGTCTGGGGTGTTGGTGCCCCACGTGTAGGCGAGGAAGGCGATCGGGGTGCCCTCCACCTCGCGCACGAGCTGTCTGTCGATTCCCGTGTGGTCGAAACCACGGGACTCGACCTCGGCCAGGGTCAAATCCAGCCCGACATCGGTGGCGTCCAGGGTGTGGTTGTTGTTCAGTTGCAGGACGTCCAACGGCAGGCCGTCCAGGATCTCCGGCGACGCGTTGAAGGCGTACAAACCGAGGTCTCCCTGTCCGGTCGGATGATCGGGTGACGTCGGGGTCTCCAGGTTGCCGACACGTAGATCACCATCCAGAAGATCGGCAACCTCGGTGTAGGTGTCGGCCCACCCACCACCGGTCCACATCACGTCCCCGACAAACGACACCGTCAGGTCATCGCTCTGCAGCGGCGGCAGCCCGCCACGGGTGCGGCCGTAATGAAACAGCGTCTCATCGGGAGCCCACGGGCGGTGGTACGTCGCTTTGAACAAATACAGCGCGGCACTTTGGAAATCGGTCTCCGGCGCCCAGGTCTCCGTCTCCCAGCGCACGTGTTCATAGTCTTCGAGGTCTTTCTGGGCAGTGTACGTATAAGGGAAGTAGGAACCCGGATCTGGCCAGGCCTCATACGGATCACAACCAACAATGAACAACAAGGGGACGACGCGCCACATACCGGCAGCATATAGGCGGCAGCGCCATGATCCCATTTCTCCTCGCGCTCGCCTGCCAAAGCCCATCGGGGGCACCCGCTCCAGCGCCCACCACCGACAAGGCCAACGATCGAATCCTCGAGCTCGAGTCGTCGGTCAAAGATCGCAACGGTGGGCGCACGTTCACCCTGACGTTGGACGGCGCCGACGTGCTCGTCGACATCTCCGATCCGGACGTGAACAGGCCGCCCATCGTGTCGGGCACCGCCGTGGTCGAGGCCCGCGACCCCGAGCACGGGGCCCGCTTCGTCGAGGCGGCGGTCAAGTTCCTCGGCGAACCGGATCCCCCCCTGGGAAACGGCCACCCCGGACCGTTTCAGATCCGGTATGCCCAGATGAGCGCGACATCTGTTTGGGCCGTCTACAAGCTGATCTTCGAGGACTCAGACGGCAAGGCTGTTCTGATGTTGCGGACATTCGCCGACGGCTCCCGCGCCGAGATTCTCAAGGAAGAAGGCGGAGACAACGAGTCGCTCGCGCGCCTTCTCGCGGTCGCGCTGCGCGACGGTGCCGATGTCGACGCGTGGATCCCGACCTCCACCGCAGTTCGGGGCAGCGAGGGTCTCTCGGCAGTGCAATGGTGCGGAGAGGGCATCGTCGGTGTCGGCAAGAGCGACACCGGTTTCGCGGTCAAATATTGGAGCGACCTGCGCGCCCAGCCCGCGGAGTTGGCCACCGGCCCGGGACGCCCCCGCATGTTGCTGGCCGACCCGACCTGTACCCGCGTCGCGCTAGCGGTCGACTACCCCACCGATCCCGACGGCTACGACTCCGCCGACCCGACCGAGATTTTGATTGTCGACATTGCGAACAAGTCGTTCGAGGCGATCTCGGGCCAGGACGAGACATGGACCCTCCAGGACGCCGCTTGGTCACCGGATGGCCGCCGGGTCGCGCTGACGACCATCCACAAGGCTGGAGCGGCGCCCTTCCCCGGGGTCACGCGGGTCTATGACGCGGCGACTGGAGAGGTGGTTGCGACGGCCGAGCCGGAGTGGGACGCGCTTCCCTGGCGTTGGGAGGATCAGCTCCTGCTGCGAACCGATCCGTTCAATCGACGCGCGAACCAGGCCGAGTGGTACGCGTGGTCCATCGAGGCGCCAGCGGAGGCGGCCACAGCGCCCGCCCTGCTCTCTCCCGACGGCGAGCACACCCTGAATCCGGGACGCCTCGAGGGCGCCGATCCCTATCTGACTCGCTGGGTGGGCCCCCACCACGTGCTGCTCGTCGGCGATGGCGTTCGCGTGCGAGACGTGTCGGACGACAGTGATCGCCCCTTCCACACGCTGGGCGGCGTCTCCGGGGTCTCCGTCGACCGCGACGGCACTCGAGTCGCCCTGCTCACGCGCACTGGCGTGCGGTGGGCGCCAACCCGTCGCTGATCACCAGGTCCAGCCCGGCCAGGCAGTGGGCAGATACCAGAGCATGTGGAACAGCAGCGCGGTCGTCCAGACCACGCACAGCCAACCCCTCAGGCGGCTCTCCATGAGTGCTTTCCACGCGACCCGAGGCTGGGCGAGCAGGCCCGCCAGGTAGATCATCCAGAGCGGTTCGACCGGAATTCGAAAGCGCGTCAACCCATAGAGCGCCGCCGAGGCCGCCACGGTGTACCCGATGATCCCGATCGAGAGGATGGCGTACGGGCCACGAGCCCGAGCGCTGGCGCCCACGGTACCGCCCAGGAGAATCGCGAACGAGGTCCCCGCGATTCCAAAGACCAGCAACTCCTTCAGCCACCACGGCAGGCCTTCGTACTTCCCCCACCGCAGCGACCGCGTGAGGAAGGTGTGGGGGTTGACCAGCTGTGCCGTTCGCATGGGCATGCGTCCGACGAAGGTGCCGGGGTTGTTTCCGATCCACCCCAGACCACGCCGAACCTCGCACCGATTCCACTTCGTCGGCGTCTTGGCTTTGCAGGGCTTGCGTCCGCCTCGGGTGCTGGCACCGCGCACATTCGCGCGAAAGGTCCCGTTCCCGAAATCGAAGGTAATTGGCGGGAAATCGTTATTTCCAAGATACATCAGATTGCCGACGGTGGCGTCGCTGATGACGAGACCGCCATGCTTGCCCGAGGCGTGTATCGAGTAGGGCGCCACGCACAGCACCAGGGCGACAATCAGGGCAAGCGCGTGTTTGTAGCGGGCGGTGAGCGCGGCTCGATAGTCGGAGTCCGGCCCGGGCCACAGAGTCGCGAGAACGAAAATCGGTGGCATGTAGGTCGCCACCCCGCGGAACAGCACGCACAGGGCCAGCAGGGCTCCTACGAGAAATCCGCGTCGAAAGTGCCCTTCTCGAGCCCACAACGTCACCAGAACGGTGACGATGAGCAATGGACCGTAAAGCCCCTCACACCACAGGCGACCCGCGAAGAAGATCGCGGTGGGATGAAGGGCATACATCCAGGCGGCGAGGACGGCAGCGCGTCTGTTCTCGAACACCCGATCGGTCAGGGCGTAAACCGCAATGCAGGTCACCGCCCCGACCAACCCTTGGAAGTACGGCAGAGTCTCCACTACCGGCGTGCCAAAGAAGGCCTTTTGAAACAAGGCAATCATGTATGGATACGCGGGCGCCCACAACCAGTCCTGTGGGCTGATCAAGCCGTTGCCGAGCACGATATTCCGGCCGAGGTTGGCATATTGGGCCTCGTCCCGAACGAGGTGACCAAATCCCCAGACATAGACGGGCCAGACCCGGAGGACGAGTCCCACGAGCACCGCGATCAACAACCAGGGATCGGCGAACTTCTTCATTTCGCGGCGTTCAGTCGCCGGTCGAACTTCGCAAACCGGTGTGGACAACCGCGTTCAGAGAGCTTGCTCAGCGCAGTGGCCTTTTCGCCAGACGTATAGATCTGGCCGAGGCTACAGAGGTCGCGGCCGTCGGTGAAAAGGTCGAGCTCAAAGCGATAGCGCTGGAAGACTTCGTTGAAGACCGCCTCGTCGCGATCGAGGCGCACACCTCTACGCTTGTGCGCCATCCACTTCGCCATCTGCCCGTTGAGCTGGGCTTTGAGCTCTTCTGGTGTGTAGAGCCCGGCGCGTACCGGTGGCCCGGAGCGCACACCGGGATTCATGGCCGCGAGGTCCCGATAGTCTTGGAAGGCACTGATCACGCGCTCGTTGTAGATCTCCCACAACGACTGATAGGTGCCGCCGATCTCGAAGTCCGTCGCCCAATTCGGTCCGGCGCATCTTCCCGGCCACAAGGTCGGGACCGCGCAGATCGTGTTCGAGATATCGCGCTCGAGAACCTGAAAGATCGCCAGCGCGTTGTACGTGTTGAGCCAGAAGGCGTGCGACACCACTGGCGAACGAAATTTGCCGCCATCCGGGCGCGCGACCCAGGACACGTAGTCGTCGAGGGGTCGCCGATGGGCGCGGATGTAGTCGTAGTCCACGTCTCCATTGGCGTCGACCGCCTTGGAAAGGACCTTTCCCCAGGCCAGGGTCGGGGATTGCTCCGGCGTCGAGACCTTCGGATACAGGGTCTCTCGACAGCCAAAAAGCATGACGACGAACAGCAGCGCAGCGGGCATCGCAGGCTGTATACCCCGTACGTTGGCCAGAGCTTCACAAAGCCGCACACCGTTTCGGTGTACACCGTCTGAATGCAGTGGAGACCACTCGTGCTCGAAACCTTCGCAACCGCGTTCCTCCTCCTCACATCGGTGCCCAGCTACGCGACGACCGGGCTGGCCTGGGACTGGGAGGCCGACAAATCACGCCAGTACCTCATCAGCTCGACAACGGTGCTCATCTACCCGGAAGTCATGCAGGGACAAGGCACGGGCGAACTCTACTTCATCGAGATGGAGACCACGCTGCTGACCACGTGCAAAGCCAGCGCGGCGCTGGGCAAGAAGGCCCATGAGGTCGCCTGTGTCGTCGACGACCTCAAGCTTCGCGGCACGCCCCAGCGTGGTGAAAACGTCGAGAAGGCCGT
>Ga0315336_1003515_pt1 | contig 20619 bp, 20 predicted proteins | sample ASW5metaG_FD_204512 | JGI IMG/M metagenome (GOLD analysis project Ga0315336, IMG submission 204512) | Ammonia-oxidizing marine archaeal communities from Monterey Bay, California, United States - ASW #5 | ecosystem: Environmental > Aquatic > Marine > Intertidal zone | place: USA: California... | reverse complement strand
TCAAAGCCTAAATAAACTACATTTAACTTGCATCGATATTAATGACTCAATGCTACAGGAAGCATCGAATTATCTGAAAAACAGCGGCTTCAGCAACTTTCAAACTATCAAAGCAAATGCAAATGAGATTCCATTGGAAAAGAATTCATTGGACTGTATTTTTACATTTAATGCCATTCATCATTTTGATTTTGTTAAGTTTTTGGAAAAGTCATCTGAAGTGATAATAGAAGGAGGCAGGATTTTTATTTATACACGGCTGCGGAGCCAGAACTCTAGAAACATTTGGGGTCAACACTTCCCTTCTTTTTCTGAAATTGAAACGCGTTTATATGAACTTGATGAAATTGAAAACTGGATCCAATCCAATGGAAACTTGAAGTTGGAAACCATCAAGCGGTTTAAATATAAAAGAACCAGCACTCTTGAGAGGCTTGTTGAAAAAGCAAAAGGGAAACACTATTCCACATTTTCCTTGTACGAGAATAACGCATTGAATGAATCACTGAAAATCTTTCAGGAAAATATAAAAATGCGGTTTCCGGATGTTCGTCAAATTGAGTGGTACGATGAAAACATTCTATTTACACTAAGATCGAAATAGATCTGATTTGTTCCGTTTGCAGTAAAAATTCAATTTTTTTGCCGCTTAGTTTCTGTTAAGGAGTTTTCTACTTACCCCGAAGACGATCGCTTTTGCCTGCGGCAATAATTAACCACTTCATCTAAGCTTTAATTTTGGTTTAGACTTTCTGATACAAAATCTGGAGATACTCCCAACTCAGGTCCCTTACTTACGCATAGGACGTCCTTGACCAGAACAAGCTGGGTTCCTTGGATAAACCTCTCGACCATTTGAAAGGATTCATCATCATTGAATTGGTGGGGAGGATGTTTACAGAAATAAGCTGAAGGGGCATAAAGGACCCCGCCTTGTCCCCGGTTCAACGCCAGTTTTGCACAACGTATGGAGTCGATGACGACTCCAGCAGAATTAGGCGAATCCTCTACGGAAAGCCGAAGCTCAATATTCATGGGTACATCGCCGAAGAGTTTGCCTTCCATCCGAACAAAACAGATTTTATTATCTTTTTGCCAAGGCACATAATCACTGGGGCCAATATGGATATTGTCGTCGACCAGCCGCTTGGCGGTAACGGACTGAACGGCTTCCGTTTTGGATTTTTTCTTCGAGACCAAGCGCTGTCGGTTGAGCATATTGAGAAAATCAGTGTTGCCACCAGTATTGAGTTGGTAGGTCCGTTCCAGCTTGACACCACGCTTCTTGAACAGGTCGGTCAGGACGCGGTGGGTAATGGTCGCCCCAACCTGGGACTTGATGTCATCACCGACAATAGGAATATTCTTTGCCTCAAAACGCTTGGCCCATACGGAATCACTGGCGATAAATACTGGTATATTGTTAATAAATGCAACATTGGCTTCCAACGCGCAATCCGCATAAAATCGGGTAGCTTCTTCTGAGCCTACCGGTAGATAATTGATGAGAATTTCCGCACCCGAATCCTTGAGAGCTTGGACGACTTCTTCTTTAGTGGGTTCCGGTTTGTCGGCAAGGACAAAAGCGTTTTCAACATCATAATCGTTCATATGATCCGCGAAACTGTCCAGAACTTTACCCATCCCTACAAGAATTCCGGAGGGTGGAACATCGGGATAGAAAACCGTAGTACAATTTGGTTTGGAAAAAATTGCCTGATGGACATCGACTCCAACCTTTCGTGCATCGATATCAAAGGCTGCAACGACCTGAATATCCTCTGGTTTGTACCCTCCAATTTCATGATGCATCAGGCCGATCATGTCTTGAGGGTCTTTATCTCTGTAATAGTAAATTCCTTGAATCAGGGAGCTGGAACAGTTTCCAATACCAATCAAGGCGATTTTTATTTTTTCGATACGCCCTCCATTCGGCAAAAATGCCTTTAATTTCTTCTGAATAAAAATAAAATAGATACTTCGTAAAATAAGGTAACGAACCGACTGCAAGATCAAAGCCCACAGCCCATTAAACGCCAGAACGGGTATATCTTAGGTGTCTGGGGAGAGGGAACAAAAGCACTCACTTGTGAAATATTTTTCGGAGGCTAATCACTATACCAAAAGCAATTAAGCTTTGCAAACTCTCTTGAATTCTTTCACCTTTTAAATGGATTGTATTCTCGTCGTTGCATGGTCAAACCTTATTTTGTGGATAGAAAAATAGCATCCAAGATGGATACATGCTAACCGGGGGTTTTACTAAGTACTTATGCCTTGGTGCGTTAATGGAAGATTCGGGGCTCAACAAGCGATATAATGGTTAAAAGTTTCCGACCTCTCACGCCGGAAACAGGGGTTCGATTTCCCGTTGGGTCACTTGTTTCACTTACCTTTCGAGTTTCTTCGTTCCCAAGATGGAACGTGTCATCTACTTTGATTACTGGCTCGCCTCGACGAGTCCGATTGTTTTTGCCTCATTGACAGCATCATTAAAAATATCAAAATAGTTTCTCTGCGCTATACGGTCCAAAACCTTCACACTTTCGAGCACTCTGATAACTTGGGGAGGGGCATTGCAGATGCGCACCTTCCTCCCTTTTTTTTCTGCGTTACCGATCAAGTCCTCAAGCGCGTGGCTGTTTCATTCTCATAATATAAATTAATAAGGCCAGAAGACTCACAAGTCAAGGGAAGGAAAAAAATTAACTTGGCAGGAAGGATAAAGATCTGTTTAGGGCCTAAGCTGAAGTTGAAACACTTCAGCACCTTGCAGCCCTGTGGTTTGTTGGATGAGGTGAATCACACTCGTATCCATGGGTATCCTGTACTTTTATCCCTCTAGTTCAATAATAATTCGTGACTTTCCATAACCACCTTCGGCATCATCTTTTTCAAAATAAACCGGGAATGTTCCTTCGCCAACTCCAGTTGAAACTTTTAGAAAATCTTCCATCTGCAATATAAGAGTTGGATCAACAATTGCAATCTCACCACTATCTGTTTGAACGGTTCCTACTAGTTTTCTTTCACTCATGTCTGCCGCCTCCTTTTTTGAAAGCCGGTTGTAAACCCCCGTCAGCTCATTACTTTTGGAATGCAGAATTTTAACGATTTCTTCCACTGATAAAAAGATAAAAAGCTTGACAGAAAGAATGAGGATTTGTTTAGGGCCTAAGCTGAAGTTGAGACACTTCAGCACCTTGCAGCCCTGTGGTTTGTTGGATGAGGTGAATCACACTTGCATCCATCATCTCCATCAATGGTCCGGGATACAATCCAATACACAATACGAGGATAGCCAATGGAATCAGGGGAGCTAGTTCCCGATTCGATAAATCTGGGAGCACTTTGGCGACTTCTGTCGATGGCTCTCCCAACGCCAGTCTTTGGAGCATCCATAACATATATGCGGCAGCTAAAAGAACACCGCCCATAGAAATAAGAACCATGGCAAAGCTGACATAGGAAGTTCCTACTAAGACTAAAAATTCGCCAATGAAATTACAGGTGCCTGGCAGCCCAAAGGCGGCGACTGAAAACAAAGTGAACAATGCAACAAATCTTGGCATGGGTTTATGCAAGCCGCCGTAGTTAGAAATCGCTCGACTGTGAGTGCGGTCGTATAATTGCCCAACAGAAATAAATAAAGCTGCAGTAATAATCCCGTGATTAAACATTTGCAAGACGGCCCCCTGAATACCTTGGCTATTGAACACAAAAATTCCGAGAGTAACAAAACCCATGTGGGAAACTGAAGAATAGGCCACAAGCTTTTTGATATCAGTCTGTGCTAAAGCCATGAGCCCACCGTAAATAATGGCTGCAATCGACAGCCATAAAATGAATGATGCAAAATAAATGGAAGCTTCAGGGAAAAGAGGTAGGCAGACACGCAACAATCCGTAGGCTCCCATCTTGGATAATGCTCCAGCTAAAATAACGCTGCCAGCAGTGGGTGATTCAGCATAAGCACCCGGCAACCAAGCATGAAAGGGAACCATGGGGACCTTAATAGCAAAGGCCAGAAAAAATGCGAGAAATAACCAGTATTGAGTAGAGGTGTTAAAGGTATAATCTGATAACGCCACTAGATCAAATGTTTGTCCACCCTGAACATAGAGACCCAATATGGCTAATAAGAGAAGAAGTCCACCGCCAAAACTATACAGGATAAATTTTAATCCAGCAGAGCTTCGACCCGGACCTCCCCATATCACCATCAAAAAGTACGCACACACCATCGTAAGTTCCCAAAAAATGTAGAAGAACACCAAATCTAGCGAAAGAAATACACCAAGTGTGGCTGTCTCCAACAAGAGAATGAGGATCATAAAAACACGCAGGTTTGTTTTGATAGTATTCCAAGAGCACAAAACGGCAATGGGAGTCAGTAAAGCAGTCAAGACGACCATGAGAAGGCTGATGCCGTCAATACCCAAGGCATACTGAACCTTTAGCGTTGGCATTAATTCGAATCGTTCAACAAATTGCATATCGGCTTTTGCAAAATCGAACTGCATCCAGATGATTACCGACAAGCCAAAGGTGAGAAGGGTGCTGGCCAAGGCGATACGATTGACCATTTCTCGGTCTCGGGCACAGAATAAGGCTCCAATTCCCAAGGCGGGAAGTACAAGCAGCCAACTCAGAAGGTGATTTGAAAGCATCGAATTAATGAACTCTTAAGTTCCATAAAAATTTTGACAGTCTCGCATTTAGCTCAAAATATAAAGAAGGCCCATGGTAAACACGAAACCAAAAATCAAAAAGAGAATGTTGTGCCCAATAAAGCGTGACCTGGTTAAGGCTAACATGTCGCCCAAAGCCATAGTCTGACGACTGAACTTTTCCATACTCTGTCGTATTTCTCTCGTCTCAGCAGATCGAGAGAACCATCGAGTCAACCGGATGAGGGGGTTTACGATATACGTGTCATAGATTTCATCAACGTAGAATTTATTCCAGAATAGGACATACAGCCACGCCTTCCTTTCGTCTGCCCTGGTTGCCTGATGCCGAAGTTGAGTCTGTGAATAGGCAAAAGCCCAACCGGCGATAGCCACTCCTAAAGAAATCAAAAGCCAAATCTGAAAACCCGCCTCACCAGACCCTTCAAGCAACGAAACACTTGGAAGTGCCAAACCTTTAGCCAGGAAGCCTGCGAACCAATTCCAAAACATGGTCAGTATGATCCCTAGCAATAGAATAGTTATGAGAAGACCAATCAAAATGGAACTATTCACAAACTTTGGCTTAATAGAATGACTCTCAGAATTAGGCTGCTCTGAAGTCGGCCAATTGGTTTTAGGGCCCTGAATAAATAATGACGTAATGCTTCGGAAAAGATAAACGGAAGTCACAAAAACTGTGATTAAACCGATGACCCGGAAACCGATTGTTGCAGAGGCAAATCCCGTAACTCCCCACAAATATTCATACGAACCAGAAAACAAAATAAAGGGTGGCAGGCAAGCTAGTAGCAAAGCTCCTATATGCAAAACTCCCATGCCATGAGGCGAATGATTTGCATGGCCTCTGTTCCCATGACCCGGTTCTACTGATCGAAGCGCATTGCCAGTGGACAGGAAAAAAAAGGCCTTATAACACCCATGTGCAAGCAGGTGAAAAATGGCCACCACAAACGCCCCTAACCCACAAGTCATGATCATAAAGCCGATTTGGCTGATCGTGGAATACGCTAAAATCTTTTTGATGTCTGACTGGGTCAGAGAGACAATGCCGGCAAACACTGCTGTCGAGGCTCCAATCACCGCAATAAATGTCATCGCCACAGGAGACAGAATAATCAATGGACTCAATCGCACTAACAAAAACGGACCCGCATTCACCATGGTTGCAGCATGAATTAATGCAGACACGGGTGTGGGAGCTTCCATAGCAAACGGCAACCACACATGAAATGGAATCTGTGCGGATTTACCCATCGCACCTGTAAATAAAAGCAGTGAAATAAGTGTGACCGACCGAAGATGAAGATCAAGACCCATCCATGCGAGGACATTTACTGTATCTTCAGTCATGGCTGGAGCTTGTTCCAAAATCTGAGGAATATCGAGTGTGCCAAATGTCCTAAACGCAAGAATCACACCCAGACCGAGTCCTACATCAGCTACGGCATTAACCAAAAACGCTTTGGTCGCAGCTTGTCCAGCTGACTTTCTAGCCGCCGCATGAGAAATCAGCAGATATGAACAAAGCCCCATGACTTCCCAAAAAACATAAAGCATGAGCAGGTTGCGACTCATTACCAGCATGAGCATGGAAAAAGTAAAGAGTGCAATCACCGCGAAGAATTGATTGTATTTAGGATCATCAATCATGTATCGAGAGGAGTACACATGAACCACACCACTGACACCAGATACCAAAAGCAGCAGCAGCACCGTCAACTGATCGATATACAAACCCAAGTCAATCGTTAAATTTCCAGACTCCAGCAGAGTATAAAGCGGCACTTCAATCGGACCATTGTTTAAGACCTGGACAAAAGCAAGGATCGACAAGATAAAAGAGCCCACAATTGCAGGGGTCCCTATTTTATGACTATCGTTTGGAAACCATCTACCCCCCAGCGCAAGTACAACAAACGCTAATAAAGGGAGAAGCGGGATAAAGATATACACAAATTCCATCACGACCCATTCACCTTAGCTAAAAAAATTAAAATCCATTCGGGAGAGCCGATTCAAAAATTAACCCCATAACAAGATCACTGCCTAACCCCAACGCCATAATCCCGAAAGTCAGAACACCCAAACTCATTCTTATGGGGAAGGGCGTCTCGAGAACATGCGGCTCAACTAACGGAAGCGGTTCGGCCCACACACGTTGAAACATTCGAAAGAAATACAAGGCGGTCAGCATACTCGAGACCAAAATAGCAGCGACAGCAAAGTATTTCTCAGCCTCCAATGCACCGACGACCAAATGCCATTTCCCGAAAAATCCGGCAGTCGGAGGAATGCCCACCATGGACAATGCCGAGATAAGTAATGCCGCCGATACCCAGGGCATGTTTCGTTGCAATCGCACAAGGTCTGTCACTGTAATCGCACCACATTGATAGATCGCGGCCCCAGCCACGCCAAAGAGCGCGGCTTTCATCAAGGTATCCGCCAAAACGTAAAACAGTCCTCCCGCAAATCCTGTTGCAGTACCCAGACTGAAACCCAACATAAATAATCCCATGGAGGAAACGCTAGAATACGCCAGCATGCGTTTGAAATTTTCTTGCCAAATTGCAAGGTAAGCTCCAACAATCGCCGCCACAGCACCGATCCAGCCCAGCACCACCAAGATTGGGATTTGTGTGCTCACCGTGGTCATGCCAAAAATCCAAAAGGCAATACGGACGAAAGCATATAATGGGACTTTCGTCACAACCGAGGTCAGTAAAGGAGTGAAAGAGTTCGGTGCGTAGGTATACGCATCAGGCAACCATCCATGCAATGGGAATAATCCCATCTTAATGGCCAATCCCAAGACAATAAATAACAACCCTGTTAGCACCGCCCGAGAATCGATAACTTCCGGAAGTCGTTGCGCCAGATCTGCCATGTTGAGCGTACCGGTTTCCGCATAAAAATACCCCACACCCAACAAGTATAGGGATGCCCCGATGGTACCGAGAATCAAATAGCGAAAAGCAGAATGAAGAGAACGACCTCCAGCCACACCGACCAGAACATAACTCGCCAGCGAGCCAATTTCTAAAAAAACAAATAGATTAAACAGGTCTCCGGTCAATACCATTCCACCCAAGGCTGCAATTAACAGAAGAGAAAGAGAATAAAATGGTATCACTCGATCGGATAATTCTTTTTCTACCAGGGGGCCTGCGTGCACAAGCGCAATAAGTGAGACGACGCTGATCGCCACCATTAGGAGCCCGCTCAACCCATCTACCACCCACTCAATGCCAATAGGCGGTGCCCATCCCCCAAATTCATGAGACAGTGGCCCATGCGATACAACCTCACTCAAGCCAATGACCGAAACAATGCTAAGGAAAACCAAAGCACCGAGAGCAATCGGGCGACAGAACTTCTGATTAGTGAAACCGACAACTGGTATTACAACTGCAGCAAAAAAGGGAATGGCGAATAAAAAACCTGGTAGGCTCGAGGTCATTTCATCTTTCCAAGTATCTCATCTTCTTCCAATGTGTTGTACTGTCTGTACAAAGCAATAACCATGGCAAGCGAAACGCCAAGAGTGCTAACTCCGACTACAATCGCCGTGAGCATCAACACGTGGGGAAGCGGGTTCGCATAGGCTTCGGGAGGCAGAGCCGTCGCAGAAGACACAAGAATGGGGATCGTACCGTCCCTTTTCACTGCCAGGGTGATAAAGAATAAAATGATACTGGTTTGCATGAGGTACATACCGATGAGTTTTTTGACCAGGTTGAGATTCACCACCATGATATAAATGCCCAAAAGAAATAGGATGATAAACGCCACAAAGTGGGGACGATAGAGAAGTATGTCAGCCATATTATTTCCCCTCTCCTTCTCCGCGTTCTCTCAAACTATAATAAATCGAAACGGCTGTAGCAGCGACCGCAATCGCAACGCCTATTTCAATTCCCAAAATCCCCCAGTGCCGCCTGGCAGAAGCCTCCATACCTGGGATAGGCAGTTCTCCGTAATTTAAAAACTCCTCTCCAAGGATAAGTGGAACTAGACCGATTCCCGCATAAAGCAAAATGCCGATCCCGCCTAAAATAATTGCTCGCCTTTCTAGCACGATCAGAGAACCTTGAATGCCGAAGACAATAATTGGCAAAATGACACTAGCCGCAAACAACGTTCCTGCCTGGAACCCGCCACCTGGACTATAATGTCCATGAAAAAGCACATACAATGCAAAGAGTTGAATAATGGGTGTAAAAACTCTGGCAAGGGTGTGAACTATTACACTGTCATGGGGCCGAATCATCTCTTCTCCTTAATAACATCCAACAGGCTAACCCTGCGGTAAATATGACTGTGGCCTCGCCCAAGGTGTCGAAGCCTCGATAGTCGGCCAACACCGCCGTCACCACATTGGGGGTATCTGTTTCCTCCAGACTCTTTCTTAAATAGTGGGAAGAAACATGTTTACTAGGTAGCGATTCAGGGTCCCCGACCACCGGTAGATCCACGGACCCAAATAATAGGAGAAAACCCAGGCACCCCAGGCTCCCCAATGCCATTATCTTTACCTGCAACTGTTTGCGAACTTTTTCTTCATGAGAGGTTAGAAACAAGGCCACCAAAAAAAACACGGTTGACAAGCCAGCACCCACAACAGCTTCGGTAAAGGCCACATCAACAGCTCCGAGACCAGCCCAGAGAAGTGCCAGAAAAAAACTGTAAGCAGCCAAGGTAAGCACTCCACTAAAGAGGTCGCGAACAAAGACAGCACCCAGTGCCATTACAACCGCCAACAGAAGAAGAAGATAGTCGTCAAATAACGTCATTTTTTCTCCTTGACCCAAGGGCTTACGCCAGTTCGGAGAGCCGCTCGCAGGATCACATGGGAAATGACTGGATTAAGATGCCAAAGGGTAAGAAGAATCAAAAATACTTTCACATCAGCAAGGGTAAGCCCCTGATGAAAAGCCACGCCTGTTAAGACAAAAAAAGTGCCGAGGGTATCGGTAATGCTAAACGCATGAGACCTGGAAAAAACATCAGGCAAGCGAACGATGCCAATAGCCGCAACCGTCAGAAAAAAGAGGCCAATACAAATCAATAGGGTATCCGCTGTTAACATTTCCGATTCTCTTTTTGTTCTAGATATTTTCCTACTGCCAGTCCACCAATAATGTTGAGCATGGCATAGCCCAGCGCGATATCAACAAACATTTCTAATCGTCCATACAAACTTCCTAAAATGGTCAACAAAATAATGGCCTTGGTTGAAATCCCATTTAGGCCCAGAATCCGGTCGTAGACTGTAGGGCCCTGAAACACTCGATACATATAAACAAGGATAAGTATGGTGAGAATGAGAAAGAAAAAATGGTACAACGTAGACATCAGGTTCGCCCTCTCGAATGGAATGCCTCTGCGATTTTTCGTTCCATGGTTCTCGACTCCAGACCGCTGGATGATTCGTCATCCAGCGCATGAACCAACAATTCACTGGAGGAGACCTCAATCGTGACAGTCCCCGGGGTTAAAGTAATAGAATTCCCCAACAATACAACGGCTGGATTACTTCCAAGATCGGTACGATATTGGATGAGTCGTGGATTGATAGGAAGCTTTGGATCAAGAATAATTTTCGTAATATTTAGATTGCTCTTCACAATTCCCCAGAATAACCAAGGCCAATAAAGGACAAGTCGTGCGTGAGGCAATGGTGGTTCATTCAAATGTCGAGATTCGGTGTTCACCCAAGCAATCAACGCCGCACCGAGAAATCCAACTGAGAGATGAAACACATCCAGCTTGCCGGATAACAAGACCCAAAGCCCGAAAAGTCCGATAGTTTTTAGAGTGAGTGCTCTTCTCAACATAACTCTCCTTTACCCCAGCCGCATGACTTCCCACGTAGCATTCGAATTGTACCGATGAAACTCAAACGTATGAGGATCCAAGGCCACAAGATTAAGCCATTGATTATGAAATAACTGTTGAAGGATCGATTGTTTTTGAATGATAGATGAGAGTACATTCGGCATCTGTTCGATGATAGCTAATAGTCTCATGGGTTCATGATAGTGAGTGTCCCCGTCATTGACCGTCTGCAAGGGGAATCCCATTTGCAAATCACTTTGGCTTCCCAGCATCATCCCAACACCCCCAACGACATTGTGTAATACCTTACTCCCACTCCCATACGTCCATGGATCCACTGAAGGAAAATAATAACCGGTATTAATCCACTGGCCGACAATTAATGGCGCGGTCATGATTTTTTCAAGGATGGTACCTTGAGGATCAGCTATAGGATCATAAGAATGTAAGAAAACCCGACCGCCTAAATCTAATCCCTTGGTTAGTTTTCGCTTTCCAATGAGAAACGCGGCATTGCCCGCTAACCCCCATTCCGGTCGAGTATTCGCCCAGTCGCAACTGCGTTCGTCTACATGAGCAAAAGCCTGCTCTGGAGAAATTTCAGTCGGAGCACTGGGAATGCGATGGCATCGCTCAAGAGCCTGCTTCGCACCAGCTTCTTTGAGATCCTTGTTCAAAGCTTGCAAATCTTCTTTATGCGAATCAGGCAATTCTTCTAGATCGTAAAACTCGACCCGATCCGTCGTCGTGTTATGTTTCCCCGGAAGAAACCAGGTGTCATCGGGAATCGGCAATCCTTTTTCCTTGAGAATGCGACGAACTTCCGGTTCATTCGCCATCGCGGCAAAGACTCGAGCATTTGCATCGCCCGGCGCTCCCCCGCAAGCCCCGCAATCCAACGCCCCATAATAGGGATTGTTGTCCGTCTCACTCCCATGGCCACAGAGGCATACCAACCGGGCAAAATTTTTGGTGAGTCCCATAGCACACAAACCATTTTCGATAAATGTCGCCCGTTCCGTAAGAGAAAATCCCTGAGAAAGCCCGTCAGGAATTCCTTCCGCATTCACTTCTCCAATTCTGGGATTTTCAGAATTAGATGGCGTGGAAATTGAGATCTGGGTTGGAACCGTATGCGTCAACCAACTCTGGATAGTAGAGGTCATTGCACGAAATGTTTTTTGGAATAAGGTCTTACCCACCAACCCCAAACTAAAAAAGAATCCCAATACATCAATCATCATCATCGACCCAATAGGATGATGCTTCAGATCGTGAAAAAGATGACGTCCCAGTTGGCGCCAGCGAGTACCAGAAGAATATTTTTCTAACGCCGCCCCTTCCCCCGGCCGAGGTGTTTCCGTAACCGCATGGTCAGGAGTCAATAATACCGGACATAAAGATGCACGTTGATCACTATCAAAAGCTTGATGGCTAATGGGAATGCCAAAAAACCCTGCAAACCCAAACGTTTCATAGGAACCTTGAGCTTCAATATGGCGACGAAATGATTCAGAACGTACGTCGATACAAAAGGCTAGTTGTGCACGGGGACGAGTTTCCAATTCTGGTACCGTTTTGCGATGCGCTGAAATATTTCTCAGCATCTTCTCCCGAAAAGAATCTTCGTACGCCTCAATCCATACTCGTCCATGTTGATCAACAGGAAATTGATCTAACCATTGCAACAACATCTGAGCATCAGTAAGCGAGAGATCGTGAATTTCTCTTGGAGATAACTCAAGAAACTGTGCCAAATGGAATAATAGCCAAGCATGTCTACATTTCATCTGTTTGGTTGAATCCCCAGATTGCTCTCCATACCCAATTTGCTGGTGATATTCTTCAGACCGATCATTCCAATATGCAGTCAGGGTAGAAACCGTCCCATCAATTCCCCATTCTTGTTGGCACTGAATGTTAGTCAACTCCACTTCATAAAATAAACGCACGGCCAGATATTCTGTGGTGTCAATCGGATGTTTGTGTTGCGCATGGTATGTTGGGTGTTCCCCGTATATTGGGTGTTCCCCAAGCCAACGTATGTATCGCGTCCAGCCTGGTAGTAATGATAGTTGCCTTGAGAGATAATCTTTCCATTGTTCTCGAGGAATCTCGAGTTGGTTTAAGCTGGAACAGATCGCGTCCTCTGGAGCTGCAGGAAGGCTATGAACTTTTTGGGCAAAATCAGTAACCCCGAGAAGCTGCCCCGAAAAATCTTTCTGCGCCAGGTTTCGCCATACTTGGTAGAAACCTTCTTCTCGGCCAGGCATTTCCCAGCCGGCTAATCCTTCATCGAGAAACGCCGTCAGCCATTTGATGAGTTGATTATTGATTTGGTCAACCACCCCACCCTCAGTCAAACCATCAACCCAATCGCTGATGGTCCGTTGAGGCGGCAAGGAAATGGGTGCAGACGTTCGCGAATGCGAATCCTCAGATATTTGAGATGAAGGATGAAAATCAGACAACTCGAAAGTGGCTAACACACTCTTCCATAAATTCGTCAGGTAGGCCTCTTCTGAGTACTCCCGATACTGTTCAGATTCTTTAATGGTTTGTTTAATAATTTGTTTCTGGGATTCCTCGGAGAGATCTTGCCTAAACTGTTTTGTAGCTCCACCACCGCTTAACTCCCATTCCAGGAGGGATAGTGGCAATTCCTCGAAACCAAAAAGTACGTGTAATTGCCAAACATCTTTTGGGGTAACCTTTCGACTTCCAACTTCAATAGAAACTTGACCATCTGAACGAGGCCCAACCCTGGAAAAGGCGCGCTTAAAACTTTCTTTGGTAATACGGCCATTTCGGTAAAATTGACGATACTCCTCATTCGCGAGATACCCATTTCCACCAAGGAGATCCTTGCCTTTTCGAACAGCCTGATCAAACGGCAGATATTCCAATCCATGAAGGGGATTCTGCGCGACCATGGTACGCATGGGCCAAAACGGCGCAATTGGCTCACTGGCGTTCAATACAATTTGCCGAACCTGATTACGATCTTCTGGGGAAAGGGGGTGCACTAAAATAGTATTCATATAGTCAGTTCGCTCTTATTTTCCGTATCTTTATTTCCCATAATGAAAGTAGCTCTAGTATTCCGTAAGATTAGTTGATTGGTTAAGTTTGCTTGCGCCTCATCGAGGATGGTCACATGCGGACTTTATGATTTACTTCCAGTCATTTTTTAATTAGCTGGATCAGATCATGTACTTGTCGATGCTTCTCAATAGAATGTCGCAGGTGCTTACTAGCAAAAACTTTGTACACGTTCCTCCTTCCATCACGAATGTGCTCCAAATATCCGTCAGTTTCCAGCTTAACGATAATGTGTTGAACTGCTCGCTCTGTGATTCCAACTTCCACTGCAATGTCCCGGATTCGTTCAGACGGGTTTTTGGCCAGGCACAACAGAACGTGCGCATGGTTTGTTAAAAAAGTCCAAGATGGGCTGGCTGTTTTTGCTTCTGTCATACCTGGTCCGATTAGGAATATGAGTTATTTCTAAAGATTAACCTGCGCTCCTAAAATAGAGGAAATATAATACACGAAATTCATTTCATCAGTCAATTAATTTTTTGTCACAAGGTTTTAGAAAATGCCCCAAACATGGGAAGCAAGTTTTAGTTAGATATACTTATTTTAAATAGAAAGGTTAAGTGACTGATTCAGCAAAAGTTACTTTTCTCTTACGCATGAAACGATGAGGCCGAAACTATTAACCAGGGAGAAGTAAAATGGAGTTCCAGGCTTTCTACACTCTAGTTATCTCAATGATTCTCAATTTTATAGTATTAGGAATTTCTTTGAACAGGCAGATTCTTTTTTTCCAGTTAGTCTTTCAGCTATCTCTATTTCACTGCAAGGGTTTGTGTTACGACTAATCGCTATCAACTCAGTTAGCTAATGTCATAATTCTACCACGCCGGAAACAGGGGCTTGTTTATCTTGGAGTAACTTGTTTTTAATAGATTTATACCTCACAGTTCCCCCTGTTTGCCCACCCTCATTCACCTGATCGCAAACTCTTTATGTTTCATATTTTTGTGTCCAACATCGGCACCCTATTCTGATGTAAAATAATCTTTTAGATTAAATTAAAAGGAGAAAGTATAAAACCATCCAAACAAAACATTTAAAATAGTGCTCCTAATTCAATCTTCTATTTTTATTATAAAGGAAACAAATAATGGCAAAAGAAATTGTGAAAGAACGGCTTTCACCAGAAGCGAAAGACTCTATGCGAAATCCGGCAGGACAGAGTCATAAAACAATTCATGTTAGAGATGGAGCTGGTAAGCCATTTCCTAGTTTTACGGCTGTAAATGAAAATAGATTAAAAAACAATGTTACTGAACGGAGAAAAAAACAGAAATCAAAATAAGAGAACCCCAATTATGGAAGAAATTGAGCATTTTTTTGATTGTCCTTACTGCGGTGAGAACATATCGATGCTTATTAATTTAAGTTTTAATAATCAGTTTTACACGGAGGATTGTGAGGTTTGTTGCCGTCCTATAGAAATTAACTTCACGGCGGTTGGTGGTTCAATCGAGTATTGGGAAGCATCTCGCGGGGACTAAAATATAAGCAAAGGAAAGTTAGATCCCAGCTGGGCCTAATTAGTTTAAGGGATTTAAAACACAAAAAAGGTTACTAATAATAAATTGTCTATTCTTTCCATTTGGCATTAATCGCGAGTGATCCCATGCGAATTCCACCCATGCGAAGACTAGTCAGAAGGTCTAGCGATGGGAGAAAAAACAACCCTCTTGATACGGGTGGACAGGAAATATTTTCACTATTTTTTTCAAGTTCCGCTGGTTTATTGCTGAATGTCAAAATATAGCTAATTGTCCCAGATGTTTCTTTGTAAGAAAATCTGTGTTGGGGAAGGTCATAAGAAGGTTTGACATTGACCTTGAACTTTTGAGTAAGGGCGAAGCTACTCTGCACCGTATCAAGGTTATTGGTGCCATTGATAAGCACCTTTTCCTTTTCTTTTTCAATATTCGAATGCTCCCCCCCTTGTAAAATGATTTCCTCTATAAGATTACCTTCACCACCAAATTGTTCTGCAATCCTTTCTGCAAGAATCTGGTTAAGCCCCGCATTTTCTGAGGAAAAATAGAGAAACATATCACCATCTGTTTCCGGAACCTCCGTTCCATTAATCTCCGTTTCACACAAAGCACGAAATCCACCACGAACTGGCGCATCGGGGGTGATTAGAATCCACATCATGGGGCCAAAACCGATTAATGCGGTGACCGTTTCCCTTTTTATGATGCTTTTCGATTGCTCCGCAGAATCCCCACCCAGTTCAGAAGCCATGCTTGGAATCTGAGCTCCAATTCGAGCAACGTTCATAGCAATTAATGGCAAATCATTAAAATTATAAATTTGAATTAGTGAATGTTTTTTGGGTGGAGCCAAAACTCCTTCTTGTGCTTGCAAGAGAAAGTCCTTTAAATAGTTTTTAGTTTATGCATAAGTTTCAGTGCCATGAATAATAATTTTAACACTTAGCTGCAAGATGACACAACGTTTCAGAGGTAAGAATTATTGAGTTAGCACATATAAAAGAGAATAAAGCGAATGGGGGAGTTGGGTAGCATATTGTGGATAGAACGTCATAAACCCAAATAGCACTAACCAAGAAGAGAAAAGCCAGAAAAGAAATCGCATAAACGTATGCATAAGCCACTATAACACTTTTATATGAGGTATTTCTAAATGACGATTTGACGCGAAAATATCTATGAAGAACGATCTGGTCAAAACAGACCTATTGCAAAGTTAATGCCCCGACTTGTATCATTAAACAGATGGGAAATAGCTTTATCAAACACCATATATTCTGATACAAAAGTGGGTCGCCTTGATTATTGATAAGTGTACAAAAGCTGCTTGGACTATAATTGCAATCTGTCTGTTAGTAATTTCAGAGATAGGTTTTAAATCCTTTCAACCTGGTGGAAGCAAGGGTCATATTTATATGCGCGATAAAAAGGTCGGCTTGCTCAAAAACCATTAATTAATGGTGAAAGAAAACTCGGGAAAGATTTCTGGCTATGTATTCTTCTAGTGATGCAACTTTATAGTCGTTAAAAGTCATATTCAAACTAAGCATGGTTAAAGGAAGGACTGACAAGGATAAGGTGATTAAGGCTCAGGAGGAGCTTGTTGCAAGCCTAAAAACACAGCTTGTTGATAAGGACAGACAAATCGCATGGTTGGCCCAAAGTTGCGATACTTTGGCTGATGAAGTCCGAAGATGGGAAGCATGGAAAGCGAGTAGTGAGTTACGCCACGCGAGAGGGCGCGAAAAAACTAAAAACCCATCAAAACCTAATAAACAAAAGGTTGGGTTCTTGAAAAAACATAAACCAAAAAAATGAACGTACGGCAGATATTCTTAACGATCCTCATCCCTCTCATAGGTGCTCTTGCAATGTGGTGGATCTATCCCTAAATTTTGTCCACATTTTTATTTTAGCAGCTTTACCTTCCGAGTATATAGCGCTCTTCGCTTATAATAAATCTGGTAAAATATTTTTCTTTTTTGTTATAGGATCTTTTTTGTACAAAGACTCTTCTAGTTCTTGCCCAAATTCATTTTCACGAATTTTATCAACCTTGCGTTTTTTCGGTGACCAATAATTTTGGTCTTTAATTAAATTGGTAAAACGATAATCAGGTATTCTCATACTCAATATCTCCTCAGGAAAATTTCATTCGGCTTTCGCCTTGGCTTGCCACGATTTGGATCCTGAGATCCAAATCGTTGGAGGAGGCAATGCCAATTCGAATCTTCATTTATCTCTTCGGCAATTCTGGAAAAATCAATTAACTTTAAAGATATAGTCTGAAAACCCTTCTTTTTTCTTGACAAATATAGTTGGACTACATATTGTTTGATAATGATAATCATTATCAAACAATATGTTTAATGGGGGAAAATTACAAAAACGAGTGCTAACACTTCCAGTTGCCATGGCGAAGTAGAATCCATAACAACCCACATTAAATTAATACATAATCTTTTTACGGTAAAAAATAACGAAATTGAGTTAATAAGAAGATTATGTGAAATCATTACCAAGAAACCGATGGAGGGCTGATTGTTATGAAGTTTCTAAAGTTTGACAAAGAAGAACAACTAAAAACCAGGATGGCTATACTCGAATCACAGATGGATTTGGGAAACAAACGATGTGCAGACCTACAAAAGAAAAATGAGAAACTATATGAAATCGTAGGCAAATTAGTCAATTCAGAATATACATCCAACTAAAATATTAAAAATCTAATTTTGTAAGGTGGTACTCATGGGCTGCCTTGAAATAAAACCCATTACTCTTGAGGGGTAATGGGTTTTTTACATCACTTTGAAAATTAATGAAGAAATATCTATTAATAATTGTTTTATCAATCGTATCGGTTTTCTATATTTTCTATTATTCATTTGGATTTGATAGAAATCAGTTAAAAAATTTAATTCTATTCAACCAAGGTCCCTAATGTGATTTAAGAGAAGCAAACCTAAATTCGGCAGACCTGACATTAGCAGATCTGGGCGGCGCAGATCTAGCAAAAGCAAATCTGAGTGGGCAAATCTGAAAGAGGCTAACCTGACTAAGACAAATCTGAAGTTAGCAAAATTAACAGGTGTTATTTTCTGCAAGACAAAAACACCTTGGGGAGAAAATAATACTGATTGCAAATATATAAATAGTAAGCAACGTCTCTTGAAACATACCCGAGCAAGGCGGTGCCACATATCTGCCCATAAGTTTAAGATTATTGTAAGGTGAGGTTGAAAGGCTCACGCGGCTGATATTGCCTTTCTCTCACGCCTGAAATAGTGATTTTTGATTTACCCTGAGGCTATTTAAAAGTCGCCAAAAGACATTGTTAATAAATGGATTTTCCATACTCCCTCGCTATGACAAAAATTTGATCAATCTAGAAAGTTAAGTCTTAGCTCTTTAACATGTTTAACGTATTGCCCATCCCCGTTAACTACCATAAAATATCCTTACCCTTTTAAATTTTTAATTAAAACGGGTAAATAATTTTTGATCCAAGCTAGTCTTAATTACGAAGCAAGAATCGTTTTAAAAAAATGCGAGAAAAAAAAACTACCCAATGGGCTCTGTTATTATTTCTGTTTGTCTCGCCAAACGTTATTTTTGCTGAAAACAACACAGGATACGACGGAGCAGGCAACTATATCGAGGATGCTGCAATCGATGAAAAGAAAAATCGCAAACTAACGATCGATCGACTTGAAAAAAAACGACTGGAAATTATTAAAAAGATTAAAAAGAACCCTGATAATTACTTATATCATTATCACTTAGGGGACATTTATCTTGAAATGAAACACCCCGCAAAGGCCGTTAATTCCTTTGAAAAGGTTGTAAAACTTAAACCTAAAAATGGTAAAGCGCATTACCAATTAGCAAAGGCTTATGGTCGACTTAATAATACCTCGAGGGCAATAAGCCATATTGCAATAGCAAGTCAGATTTTTAAAAAAAACTTTGATCTGCATTGGCAGACAAAAGCAAATGTATTTTTATTACAGCTTCGAGACCAAGAGTAATTAAAACGTCCATAATAGCTGGCTTCAACCTTTCACTTAGTTTATATCAAGGGGCTGGCTTTTAAGTTCCTTCATTTTATCAGTTTGAAGCAGAAGCATTTCAAGACTTTTTTGCACCTGAATAAGGTGAGGTTTAAGCCTTAAGGTTTCCCTGTAGTGAGCAACAGCTTCTTTTATCTTTCCTTTTCGGACTAGAGCATTCCCAAGGTTCCCATGTGCTTCGGCGTAGTCAGGCTTGAGCACGATAGCCGTCTTGTAATGAGAAATGGCTTCATCAGTTTTGCGTGCTGAGGATAAAGCATTTCCCAGATTATTATGTGCTTCTGCATAGTCAGGATCAACCGCTATAGCTGCCCTGTACTGAGAAATAGCATCTTCAGTCTTTCGCATGGCAAAAAACGCATTCCCAAGATTATAATGTGCTTCGATGTAGTCAGGCTTGAGCGTGGTAGCGGTCTTATAATGAGAAATAGCTTCCTCAGTCTCTCGCATAGTGAAAAGCGCATTCCCAATGTTGTAATGGGCTTCGGCGAAGTCAGGCTTCAGTCTTATGGCCATTTTATAATGGGAAATAGCTTCCTCAATCTCTCGCATGGCGAAAAGGGAATTCCCAAGATTGTAATGAGCTTCGGTGTAGTTAGGTCTCAGCTCAATAGCTGTCTTGTAATAAGAAATAGCCTCTTCAGTAGCATTCATAGCGAGCAGAGCATTCGCAAGATTGTTGTTTACTGGGGCGTGGTCTGGCTTGAGGGTGATAGCGGTTTTGTAATGAGAAATAGCTTTCTCAGTTTCTCGCATGGCTAAAAGCACATTTCCAAGGTTCTCATGCGCTTCAGCGTAATCAGGCTTGAGTCTTATAGCCATTTTATAATGGGAAACAGCCTCCACATTCTTATTTTCATCAGACAGGGCATTGCCAAGATTATAATATGCTAGGGGATCATCAGGGTTGAGTCTAATAGCCGTCCTATGATAAAAAATAGCCTCCTCCGTCTTCCCTTTAGCAAACAGAGCAGCACCAAGATTATTGTGTGCCGTAACGAGGGTGGGATAATTTTTATCCGTTACCTTAATAGCATGCTTAAAAATTGTGATACTGTTGTTCCAGTAACTCACTTGTAACCAGGTAATCATCATTAATACAGGAATTATTATTCCCGATGTGATAGTCAAAATTATTTTTCTATGACGCCACTTTGCCATTAACTCTGGTAATCCCCACGCAGCAATAATGAATATTCCAATAAGGGGCACATAAGCATACCGGTCTGCCATGGCCTGTGTTCCAACCTGGACAATCCCAATTACAGGCACCAGGGTTCCAAGATACCAAAACCACCCAACTGCAAAATAAGGTGCCTTCTTAATAACCTTAATTGCAACGGTGGTAATGCCCACCAATACCATGCCGCAGAGTATTCCTTTCCATATAGCTAAAGTGTTGCCGGGGTGAGGATAGAATATAGCCAGTTG
>Ga0315336_1003514_pt1 | contig 20624 bp, 17 predicted proteins | sample ASW5metaG_FD_204512 | JGI IMG/M metagenome (GOLD analysis project Ga0315336, IMG submission 204512) | Ammonia-oxidizing marine archaeal communities from Monterey Bay, California, United States - ASW #5 | ecosystem: Environmental > Aquatic > Marine > Intertidal zone | place: USA: California... | reverse complement strand
AACGTCTAGAAGCGCAGAAACTGCCTGTGAGACCGATCCCTGAAAAAAGGTTGAGAGCGTGTGCTTCATCGCTGTTTTCTTGGCCTTTTCTCGAGACAAGACAGGTGAAAACACGTAGCGGGGGCCTACTTTTTCGTGCTGGATATGCCCCTTTTCCTCTAGTATGCGCATCAGAGCACGCACGGCGGAATAACCGGGAGCTTCCGGCATCCGATCCATTACCGTCGCGGCGGTTGCAGATCCTTCCTGATACAGGATATCCATGATCTGTCGCTCTCTACGACTAAGATCACGAACAGAATTTTGTTTGCTAGGCGAGGATTCCTTTGAAGGCATTTGACTCGAGTCCTGTTAAATATTTAGCAGGGTTACGAGGCAGAGTACAGCTTGTTGCAGGAGCCAGTGACGAACCTACCGCTCGTTGTAGACGTCCCAGAGCGACTCCCAGGACCTGTCCTGAATCCGATAAGCAGCAGTGTAAGAAAGGTCGAAATCGAAATAGTGCAACAGCCTGAATCTGATCCCGATTCCGCCGCCGACACTTGATATATTCCCGCCGAGCGCTTCGCGGCGAGGAAGGTGCTCAGCGAAGCTGAACAGGTAAACCGTCCTCATAAACACAGGAATTGTTACCCATCCATTATCCGGAAAGAAAACTGGTTGGACGACTTTTGCTCCATACCTGACGAACGTATCACTGTCCAGAAAAGCCCTATCCCATCCCACGGGTTTAAAGAACGTTAGTCCAAAAACCGAAGGGTTGTTCTGCCTCAAGACGCCTGCGTTAAGACGAATACTCGTATTGAATCGCGACAATAAGGGTACGTATACATTCCCAAGAAGCGCCCAGGCATAACGTGTGTCTCCGGCATCATTGGACAATTCAAAGTCGCCAAACCAGCTGAGCGTTTGACCGGATGAAGGCAAGATATCTCTGGGACTTCTAAGTACCTTCCGGCCGTAAAATGCAGCAGGAATCAGCGACAGTTGATTGGATCGGGATTGAATCTCTTTCAGATCATCGTCAAGGTAGCGTTCAGATCTGCTAGAAAGAGTGACCGCGCTCACGAAACTGGTTCTATCGACATTCTGATTAAACGTGTAGGGCAAGAAAGCGGAAATATCCAAGTTTGTTCGATCTCTGACAACCCTTGTTATGACGTTTGAACCTGCTATGATCGCATTGACCGTCTGAGGCCGTCGCTCTAGTGTTACGGAGGGCCTGAATGCAAAATGCCCCGACTGAATGCCAACTTCACCCCACAACCTATTCTTCTGGAGAATTCCCTCTGCGTGATAAGCCAGTTTCTGAAGCGGATCCGTGCCCTGCATCGCAACGCCGATTCCGAATCCCAATCTTGCGTCACTACTCGTATTTCTATCCGGGTCTAAATACAGCGTCGGGTAGATCATTCGTGGTTTCACTCTACCCACAGCTCTGTAAGCACGCTCTTCGGTCTCTAGCTCCTCGGAGAATTGATTTCGCGGCGCTGACAATTGCTCATTCCAGTCAGTTGTCCATACAAAGTTCGCTTCATCACGACTTACGCTTTCTTGAAATGGACCTGAAAGCGACTTCGTCATCAGGTCGAATCGCTCATCCTGGTATTCGACAAAGACCAACTGTCTACCATCGGGTGAGACTTGCCCTTCCATGGCAGCAAACCGCACGTTCGTGACGCGGGTAATCTGCTCTGTCCATGCATCGAGAACATATACATTGAGGATGCCCGTCCTGTCGGATGTGAACGAAAAATATCGACCGCTCGCGTTCCACGATCCGTCATAAATGGTCGACGAAGGAAATCCAATCCAGGGCGTCAATGTCCACGACGTCTTAGCTGTGTCAATTAGAAAGACTGACTGGACGCCCTTAACATTCACAATAACCGCGAGCGAGTCCGACCCTGGCCGTGGCTCCATCGAGACGAAATCGGATTGCTCAAACCTCAAGATTGGTTTTCGGCTATTTCCAGCTCCTATCTGTACAATTTCGTTGTACTGTCCATCGGAGTGGATCGCGTATACATCGCCGTTTCCAAGCGAAATGGGATTGTAGGTGTGGTCTGATCCGAAGACTCGTGTCTCCTTCCCGGTCGCAGTGTTCAGGCGAAAGACAGAAGAAGTCTTCGAAGAGTATGCTAGCGGATGCTCTTCATATCGAGCGTACAGGATATCACTGCTGTTGCTCTCACGGAAATACACAGCATCATCTGATATCTCGTTGCGTGATATACGCTTACGAGATCCATCATCAGTAAACACATGAAATCCCCTAGACAAATCGTATCCGAATGCGAAGGCAATCCATGTGGAATCCGTAATCCATTTTGGGCGCCTGTGAATCTGTCCCTTTTTGGCGCTGACCTCCGCCGCAGTTGATAGCGTCCCCAAAGATTGAACAAGGGCATCTTCTTTTTCGGAAAACCACTCTTGAAAACGGGTACCAACTCGACGCGGGGATTCCTTCGCGGCGTACCGGAGATTTGCACCGAATCCTAAAAATGGCACATGCTGCTGCCACCTTAGTATTCGTTGAGTGCCCGCCTTGCCATAGGTTTGAAGAAAGAACTGCGTAAAGAGCGCTCCTCCCTTGTAAAAACGATCAAATGGCCTGGTATAAGAAGGTACCTCCAGCATCTGAGACAGATTCCAACCATCCGCGCCACTTATGCCGGCCCTGGCTTGCATCAAGAAAAACGAATGATTTAGTCTTCCGGCTCCCGCGGGTACCTGACTTTCTCTAAACACAGCAAGCCCTTCAGTGAATCCGGGTGGCACAAATAGGCCTATCGCGCGCGCGAAATCTGGAGAAAAGAACCGGATGAGCCCAACGAGGCTCTTTCTAGTCTCGAATTCCGCTTGCGCGGCATGGACCATTTCGTGCGTTACGACCACCTGCGTCCATGACGTGTGGGTCCGAGATAGTCCTCGGCCCCTGAGCGCTACGCCTTCTATCTCAGACTTGAAGGGAAACGGAGTTACATATCCGTTACCTGAGTCAGAAAAGTCGTTCAAGACAACGCTGAACTTAAAATCGCCATCGACACCGAGTAGCAGACCTGTCGCGGGGTTGGTCTGGCGAATCGTGCTCAGAATCTCAAACGCCTGGTCCCTTCTGCCCTCTTGGTAGATTACTTCCTGCGATCCTGACGAGATTACGCGATACTTGACGCCTGGAGGACGATATATGACGTCGTAGAGAGCGACGACTTGTCCGCTTGCCCTTTCAAAAGGCACGGCCAAAAACACAAAGATCAGCAAAATTGTTTTTAAACCGAACGAGTGTGTAGTCACCGAGCGAGGGATTTTATGGAATTCTGGGAGGGAAGCCCTATCAAGATACGCCTTGCCCGCGCTCATTCTCTAGTCAGCATTCGCCCACTATAAAATGTTTTTTCAGATAGAGACTATTCTTGCCGCGACGAGGTACTCTCGGAGATTCTGGAGTGACCTACGAAGGTAACGCCCGTGCAAGGGCGTCAATGTCCGATCCGTCATTGTAGGCGGCCAAGGACACCCTTAGTCTGCCATTGCGGATACCACACACGACATTGTTTTTGCGTAGGGCATCCACAGATGAATTCAAGTTAGCCGACGGTTTAACTAGCGTGACGATATTCGCCGACGCAGACTCATCATTGCTGCGCCGAAATGGCATCCAGCCGTTTAGAAGTGCCTCATCCTCCAGCTTTTGAGCGAGAGCTCTAGCGTGGCTCACGCGATCATTCATGCTAACCAATTGAAGTTCCTTCAGGGCGGCGGTCAATCCGGCCACAGAGACGTACGAAAGCGTCGATTGCGTAAAGCGCATCCCTCCCTCCGCATATTTTACTGATGTGGCATCAAAGTCGAATGGATCGGGCGCTCCCAGCCAGCCCGGAAGTGGAACCGCCTCTTCGATTAGACTCGGAGAAAGCGCTGCCAGAGCCACACCACCATGTCCTCCCAGCCATTTATACCCACTAGTTACCACTGCATCAGCCTGCCATTCTCTCGCGTCCATCTGCATACATCCTGCGGCTTGCGTGACGTCCAGCACGAACCGCACACCGTTCTGCTTGCAAGCATCTCGGATTTTGAGAACATCTATCTGAGATCCCGTGGCAAATTGAACCAAACTCACGGCAATCACCGCTGTACTGGAATTTATTGCTTCAAGAAGGGTGTCGGTCAGGTTTTCGTTCGGAGCGTCTGTTACAAGACGAACAGTGCATTGCGATTTTTGGGCGTAGGCAAGCCATGGGCGAGTCAACGCTGGGAAATCAGAAGAAACAACCAAAATGTCCGAGCCTTTCGGAGGCTGCATTATCAGCGGAAGCTGCCCCAACAACTCACTGGCGCATGCCATAACGGCGACTTCTTCATTGGAACAGTTCAGCATTACTGCAGCCTCTTCGCGGAGTGTGGCAATCAACGCCAATTCATCTTCGTCCTTCAGGTTCAGGTTTCCGTGCCTCGCTACAGTGTCCAGAAACGCGTGCATTGTCTGCATGGCACTTCCGCCAATTAGTCCCAGGGACGCCTGATTGAGATATGCGTATTCGGCTAGACACGGGTACTGCGATCTTTCAATCAGAGCATTAATCATCTATTCTCCGAGTGCAAGGGTTTGTACGCCAACAGGGATCGGGTCCTCGGCGATTACTGGCTCCAGTGATTGAAAGAATTTATACAGTGCCGCCAGCTCCATGTCTGTCATCCGGCTAAATTGCCCCCATGGCATCACTGATTCATCGATAGTCATTCCTGTTCTGAAACGAGTGATAAATGCTTCCTGAGTCCAGTTCACCATGCGGCCAGTCCCTTGATCGGGTGTCAGATTGGGGGTCACAATGTATTTTTCGTCTCCACTTCCATCTTCAATTTCGAAGACCGCCTGTCCGGCATAATCAGGGCCTATCCATCCTCCGGTCATCATATCTCTTTTTGTATGGCATCCTCTGCAATTTGCGATACTTTCTGCGATATAGTGCCCGTAATCGGCTGTAGAATCAGCTGGGGGCGTTGGGGGAACTTCGGCATCTCCCATCGGCTTAATCATTCCGAGCGCCCTAACCATGTTTCCCAGGAAATTCCACTCGTTTTCCGGGCGAACATTGTACACGGGTGGAACACTTCTCAGGAATGATATGACCGCAGTAAGATCTTCTTCGCTCAGGTCATAGAACGGCATAAAGTCCATAAGCGCTTGACCGTTTCGTTTTACGCCATACCGCAATGCTCTTGCCAGTTCCCCATCCGTAAAGGAGCCAATCCCTGTGTCAACATCCGGCGTAATATTCGGCGAATGGATTATTCCTATCGGCAGATCAAAATCTTCGCCACCACTGGGTAATACCTCCTCTCCTGCCTCAAGGCGCTCGAGTTGATCAGCGGGTGCATGACAACCGGAGCAATGAGCAGGGCCATAGAACAAATCCCTGCCCCTCGCAATGACAAGTGAGTCTGAACTTGCCACAATCTCCGGATAAGGCGCCTCATACGTTCTTTCAGCACGCATGAATACAAATAAGACAAATCCGATCAGCAGCAGTGCCAACGCAATACCGAACCACTTGAATGCTTTAATTAGTGTTTTCACGCCAATTTCGAGGGTGATGGATGAGTTTGTTTATTCGCTCTAGGATGAAAAGGGTAGCAAAGCCGCAGGACAAGCGCCATATGTAATTTGCTCCACGAATATCGAACGCGGAGACACCACAGGCTATCTAGGGTAGGATGCTGCATCAACGATCTTGAATAAGCCCGACAATCTGGGTTTCAAAATCTGTATAGCTCGAATACTTGCCGCGCATCCAAAGAACAGCGCGTCTGTCGCTCTCCCAGACGGGTATAATCGGTCGGATGTTGTCCGTCGAAGAATTCTTGGTAAGTGCCGTCCACGCGAATGTCTTTCCGCCATCGCTGGAGGTGCCCTCATAAATCTCATAGTGACGGGTGCTATCCGCCGTGCTCATGAGTGCCGCTCCCGTCTCCGGGTCTACATTCGTCGATATCACGAGATGGTCAACATCTTTGGGATCGATGGCAATCAAGCCTGTGTAGTCATCTTCGAAGGAGTACAATCGTTCGCCGGCGAACGCTATTTCGTGCTGCACCCATTCACCGTCTGAAAGGCGAGCAAGGTGATATCGATGATCGTAACCGCCCTCTCTCGGAGGTAGATCCCGCCCGTCCTTCTGTACAGAAAAGGCGATGACAGGTTGGTCTTGTTTATCGATAGCGACGTCCGACATCCAGGCTACATTGTCAGGATCGCCTTCGAATACAACCGTTAAATCCGTGGGCACTGCCGCATCCTGATCACTCAAATCCCCATCTAGCAGCGTACCATGCGTGTCGAAGAGCGCCTTCCCATTCATTACACCGTGATAGATGGAGTTATCATAATCGCGGGGATGTTGATTTGTGGCCACAATGTGTATTTCGGTGCCATCTGTGCTGGAATGATACTTCATATAGGGTCGACCATCGCTGTTGAGCAGTCGGCCACCATACCCCCAGCTTTCCGTCGCTTCATTGTATACGGTAAAGTTGGGATTCCATCCCCTCGATCTTGAAAAATTGTAGATGCGGCGTTCATCGCCGGCCCCGGCGGTAAGCAGATTGTTGTAGGTAACCCGGGCTTCCTCTTCATAAATCTTGACTGCACCCCACACGTCTCGATTATCGGGCTCAGACACTCTCATGTGAGTATAATTGTCTGATCCATGCCGAGAGAAAAGCGCCATCACCCGACCACTCTCCATTTGGTAGAGCGCTGCAACGTTGTGGTCATCCTGTCCCAAGCGATCGTAGAGTTCCACCACTCCACCTTCGCTCGTATTCAGATCGTACCAGTGAAGGTCTAAATCGCCCTGCTCTGTGCTATCCGTCTCAGAAGCCGATATAGAAGTGAACATCAGAACGGGTTCTTCGGAGTTCGCTACGTCGACAATTACCCGTTCATCCTGAAACCAACACCACGCCCCGGTGGGACTCTCAGAATCACCGGTAAAGGTTAGCAGGTTGCCCCTTACGTAATTAACTGTATCTGTTGGTGCAACACAGCCCGCCAATATCAGGGTAATTACAGCTGATCTGATGTATCCAATGACCACAGCTACTCGGGAGGTTGATCGGTTACCGTCGCACCCACGGTGATATCGGTTGTGGTATTCACTTCGGCACCATATCCGTTCTCATCCGCGGTTCCAACCATGTCCCACGCGCCAAACCAAATACCCAAGCTCAGAAGCACTGCTCCCGTTAAGACGGGTAATGCACGCCTACCGACATACTTCTTTTGGAAGCCCGAAAGGAAAAGAACAATGCCAGCGAGGAGAGATAAATCAGCGAGGATTCCAAAAGCTAGGATCATACGGGGACTAATTAACTTGTTGTTTACTCTACAAAATATGGTCAGATCACACTACGTAGCCTGAGGATCTTCCCTCCTCATCCAGAAGAAGAGAATGATAAACAGAATCACCAGTATCGCTGGAAAAATGACCATCGTGCCAAGGGTCGCCTGCCCTGCAACCAGTTCGAGCTCATCGCCCGTAAGGCCAGCCGCAACCGCTTCCGCTCTATCCGAATCGATCCATCCTCCAATAATCGGTTGAAATATTGAAGTGGAGAACATACCCACAGCGCCTACGATAGACATTCCCAGAGCACCACTCTTTGGAATCTTGTCAGCGACGAACCCAATCATGTTTGGCCAGAAATAAGCGATACCGAGAGCGTAGATGATGGCGGCAACGTACGCCATCGCGCCTGATTGTGTACTGAAGAGGTAAACCCCAATAGTAGAAAGGACAGCTGAGCCAAGAAGCACGCCTGTATAGCTCAGCTTTCCGATTGCGACGCCACCAAATAACCTCGCGACAGCCATGAGTCCGGTAACCAGAGCAAGAATGAGCATGGGCTGAGCGCCACTTTTTGAAAGAATCAGACCAACCCACTGCTGTGGGCCGAATTCTGTGATGGCAGTCAGTGCCATACATGCGAATATGAACAGGAATAATGGAGAAAACATCGCCCGAATATTCTTTGATACCGAGGCGGACTCGGCTTCTCTTGCTTCCGGGAATGTTTGACCAAAAAAGAGATAGACATAAGCGAGAGTCGGGATCATGATTACCCAGATTTGGGACTCCCAAGAAAACCCTGCATCCGTCATAAACTTTGAGACCAGGCTTCCAATTACGATCCCACCAGGGAACCACATATGAAACCAGTTCATCATCTTGCTCATCGTAACTCCTTCGTACGTATCAGCAATCATCGGATTACATGCAGCCTCGGTACATCCATTACCCAGACCAATGAGGAGGGTAGAAAGAAGTAGTCCGATATAACTTCCAGAATAGATCGTCATCACGATCCCGACTGCGTGCGCGAAGAACGCAAACTGCATAATCTTCTTCGGCCCAACTGAGTGATAGACGAGCCCGCCAATTACCATCGAAATAGGGAATCCCAGAAACCACATCGAATTAATCCAACCCAACTGCTGAGCAGAAAAACTCATTTCCGCACCCAACTGACCCAGGATTCCGGCTCGAATGCTAAACGAAAGAGCTGTCGTGACCAGGGCAAAACAACTACCATAGAAAAGGCGGCGCTCAGTATTCATGTCGAAGAGAGAGGATGAGTTAGTGGGGTTTCCGAGGATTCGTTCGGATCAAATTTTGGTCGGGCAAAGCCTTTGACGGCTTGCGCACCTCCAGGCCTGACAGTGCATTGAGATGCGCGCTCTAAAGTACTGGTTTTCCGTTAAGATACCAGATTGATTTTCAGCCCTCCGGATTTCTCACTAAGCCGTGGCAAACAAGATTCGGTTGTCGAGCGAGTTCAAACCCCGCTCCCTTCGGCTCGGATTTCGCCTACGCCATCAATTTTGAATCAGGGCTTAAATCTGGGGTTCGAATACGGAAGACGAGTGGAGGTTGGAATCTGTGCGCACGAATCTGCGATGAAAGATGGCGCCCGCATAAAAATTCCGTCCTAGGACGCGGCCGGATTCCCTCCTCAGATGCAAATCACTTTTCGATCGTCAATTCCAGTGTCGCACCTGAGCAGCAGCCGCCGTACTGAACAAATACGTTGTGGTCGGCTAGGTAGACCATCGCGTCATGTTCTATGTAAATATCAGGAAAGGCATCCGGCGTTATTTCGGTCCAATTGGCTTCTGTCCAGTCAAATTCCCAGGTAAACATTCCATCTTCAGTGCTGGAGTTGCCAAAAAGCACGAGTTTATCGCGGTGTTGATCATACGTGAGGCTACTGTGGTCAGCCTGAGGTAAGGTGGGAGTATTCAGATCAACCCAAGTTCGTGTCGAAAAATCATAGGCCCAGGTGCTCGGAGGCCTCACTTGTCCATTTCCTAGTACATAGGCGTCAGGACCGACGAACAAGATCATTTTTTGGACGGATTGATAATAAGCCAGATTTATATGATCAGAGACTGGTGGCGCATTAGTTGCGTCCAGTTTCGCCCAAGTATTGGTACTCGAAACGAATTCCCAGGTGTCATCAAAGTGCGCTCCGCCATTGGTTCTTCTCCCACCGACAAGAATAACGCTGCCACGATCTGGATTGAACACCATTCCATGCATTTGTCTCGGATCAGGGGAATTTGCCGGTGTAAGCTCCCTCCACGTATTCAGGCCATAATCAAATTCCCACAGATCATTGAACGCGCGATTGAAGTCGTTTCCGCCGAACATGAGAGTTCGATTGCCGATTGGATCATAAACCATGGAATGCATGGATCTCCAGACTGGCGTGTTGGCAGGCTCAAGATTTTCCCAGAGTCCTGATTTGTAATCGAAAGCCCATGTCTCATTGATGTTGTCGAAATCATCAAACCCTGTTCTGCCTCCATAAGCGATGATTTTTTGCTGATCAGTATCGTAGGCCATCGCGTATCCCGAACGCATATTGGGACTATTTACGTCCAGCATGGTCCAATTGACGCCCTGATTATTGACGATCGGGTCTTCCACATCTTGTTCAATTGTTGCCTCGTTCTGAGAGAACCCACACGATGTCAATACAATCATCAACGCGGGTATCGATATGTGCTGCGCCAGTCGTCTCATCTTAAGCCTCCGTCAATAATCTGAATGTGTCGTGATATGTTCGCCATGTGCAGCATCCGAGCTCCAATTGACAGAATACAAGTGTAACGGTCGAATTATAAGGCAATCCCAAGAGCGTTAGAGCGTCGCGCCGTGCCGGATGATTTGCATATATGTTCTGATCCCCCGACCAAGATTTTCGACGCCGATCTTCTCATTGGTACCATGGAAACCGGCCAGGTCATCATTTGATTGCACCATTGGATTAAATCGAAATGAGTTTTCGGCCACCCTGCCGTAATGGCGGGTGTCGGAGCCGGCAATCATAAGCCCTGGCGTAACCACGACGTCTCCGTATATCTGACGAACGGCTAGCTCGATGACGTCGAATCCTGGAGAGTTCCAGTCCGATACGGAAGATGCGGGACGACCGCTACCCTGCTGACGTACTTCGATATGCTCGTTCTCAACGACAGCTTTTACATGCCTTAAAACACCCTCAACAGTATCGCGGGGGTGAATTCGAAAATTGACCGTTGCGACCGCTTCTGGAGGGAGAACATTGGTCTTCACGCTAGCTGACAGCATAGTAGGTGCTATAGTCGTTCTCAATATCGCGTTTCCAAAATTGAGTTTCGACATCTCTGTATCGATGACGCCCCGAAAAATCCACAGATTGGCGAAAACCACTTTGAAGCCAAAAGGCATATACCGGCTCACAGAATCAAAAACCTTCTGACTTAAGCCGGTCAGACCGCCGGGTATTGGATGGTCCTCAAGTTTGGTGATGGCGGCTGCGAGTCTACCTACTGCGGTCTCGGTGGACGGCATGGATGAGTGCCCCCCGGTCGCTTTGGCCACTATTTCGAGTGTAACGCTCCCCTTTTCTGCTACATTGATGGAGGCTACAAGTGGATCAACTCCAGGAAACATCCTTTCAAAAAGGAAAGAGCCCTCATCAAGCGACCATTCCAATTGTATTTCTTGATTCTCCAGGAAGTCGGCTACGTTTGCCGCGCCATTTTCGCCGCCGTTCTCCTCGTCATGTCCAAAACTTAGATAAACCGTCCGGTCTGGGACGAAGCCCGACTGTATCAGCGACGATGCCGCTTCCATTATCGCGATCACGGCACTCTTATCGTCCTGGGTTCCGCGTCCCCAGACCATTCCATCCACTATCGCTCCCTCAAATGCGGGGTGAATCCACTCATCCTCTGTCCCGGGACTAACAGGTACAACGTCGTAGTGACCCGCGAGCAATATCGGCTGAGCATTTGTGTTGCTCCCCGTCCAGCGATACAGCAACGTGTATTCGCCAAGTAGCTCAAGATCCATTACTTCGTGAACTTCCGGATAGGTATTTCTCAGCCATTCAATGAAGCCCAAAAACTCCGCGGGCTGGAAATCCTCCGCGTTCTGGGGCGAGACCGTCTTAAACCTCACCGCCTCACTCAGGTGGCTGGCGGCCAGAGAATCGTCTAATTCTATCTTCACCTCTGAAATCGCTTCCCGAGGCGCGGGTTGATGTAGCCACGCGCGGACCAGTATCAGCCCGATGAATAGGCAGACAGTCAGCGCAACTACCCGCCAGAAATATTTCTTCAATTTGTCCATTTACGATGGATTCAGTGCCACCCGTATTCCGCTCGAGTGCACCTACGCGGGAACTACCCCAGCGGGCGGATTTGTGATGAGCTGATTACTCTCCTGAGAGAAAGTAATCGCTTCAGACCGTTTCGGCCAGTCGACCAACCCGAAACGAGCAATGCTTCTATGGTCTTTCACTTGATGCAACGTCCTTTAGCACCACTCCTCCAGCCACAAATTCCCTCAATTCAGATGACGGACGGCTTGTCGGTACTCTTGCATAATCCGTCGACTCAAATATCTGGCTAAATATCTCCTCTCTTGCCGCCCACCGGGCAGAGTCCGTGTATTCCGTCATCAAGATGAGATCCCACCCTCTCATAGAATCTGGTTGAGCAATAAGCGACCTGAACGAGAGAATATCCCCTTTTTTCAGTGCGATATCACGAGCCTGGGCCCAGTTGTTTTCGATGTTGGCGGTGTATTCGTCTCCTCCACCAGGTAAAAGCTTGATCAGGTCGACCGCCCAGACAGATTCACCTGATGGACTCTCTTCCGCAATACGTTCTGTCTCACAGGCTGAGAGCGACAAAACGACAGCCATAATAATGGCACTTCCCACCAGATTTCCACGGGTTACAAGTGCTGTGCGTGCCGGCAAAGCGCGTTTGTTTTGCATTATTCAAGATTTTTGATTCAAAAATAGAAGTTGAAGATCGCGCCCATGGATACTGCCCGAAACGGTAGAACCAATTTCGACCGCGTCTAGCGCCGGAAAAGCGACAAGTGCATTCGTATCAGTGTGGGGTCTCTATCACTTGAAATGATTTCAGCCTTCCACCAATAATTGCCATTGGAATAAGTAGCGTCAAAAAGATAATATGATGCCATATCGGTACATATGGCCACGACATTACCACTTTCAGTAAACCAAGGGCTAACAACAAATAGCCCAAAATTAAGGGAGCTCGTTTGTTTTCACGTGCTATCAGCGCTGCCAGAAATCCCGAAATGACCGATACCATGGACGCGAGAACAATTTGTGTAAGAAGGAGCGTCGTATCGGCGGTGAAAGGACCTCCATTGGTTATGGCCGCTTCGAATGCAAGTTGATGAGCTCCGAACCACTCCGGCCCAACCACCGAAAGAACCTTCTCACTTCCGACCCACACTATCAACCATGAAACAAACCCGGCGATAGCGCCCAGGACGATTCGTACCATAATTTTCACCACAACACTTGTTGAAATTGACTTTTCTAGGGTTCAAACTCTACGCGCGGCTCTACCGCTGAAGAACGCCTGATCGTTAGTCGTCGCTCACCTCCCAGAAGGTAATTGATTCCTTCCAACTCAGCCAGTCGTGTGACCCCGCCTGCCGTGTTTCGCAGTGTTATGCCGTCTTTGGCTTATTCGATCCAAACTCCGGCTGTTCTTGGTGAACAAGCTCGTCCAAGAATTTTTCAAATCGCTTCCGTCTGGTTTCGGGTTTCTTCGCAGTCGTTAATCCGAGTGCGATAACATAGCGACTCGATTTATTGAGCGTTTCAAAAAACGCTTTAGCCACCGGTACGCTCTCGAGCGCTTCTAAGAAATCCTCTGGCACCTTCAGTTCGCTTGCCGAATAGGCCTTCTCCCACCGGCTATCCGCTTTAGCAGAGCGAACATGTGCGAGCCCTGCCTCCTTCATTCGGCCCTCGCTTATCAAACGTTCCGCATGATCTCTATTCCTCTTCGACCAGTTGCTTTGAGCTCTCCTGGGAGTGATCCGCTGAACATAGGCTTGGTCATCAAGTGACTTCTTTACTCCATCAATCCAGCCCCAACACAGCGACTCGACCACTACATCGTCCCAGGTCACGCTCGGAATCCCAGTCCCTTTCTTGAAGATCTTTACCCACAGCTCACTTTTAGTGGCGTGATTCTCCTTGAGCCATCTGCCGAGATCCCTCGGTGATGTAAAAGTTATGTTGTTTGTTGGATCGGGTTCAGGCATGAAACTAGCGTCTCTTCGGAATGACGGCTTGCGCTTGAGCTGTGCTTGTCATCCCGCCAATTTACCTGAAAGTGAGTTTGACTACACGCCCCGAATTTCGCTTACCTGTAGTTTCAGCATCAATTAAAACTATCAGGTCGCCACTGGGTAGCTGAGTGAGATCTCGAACCCGTCCTATCCCCTCAATTATCACAGATGTCATACCTGATTCCACATCGTGGGCAATCAGACGCCGCTGAAGCAAGGAGCCCCAAACAAGTCGGGGCCCTAGGGTGGGTAGGGTGACAGGCGCAAGTCCCGAAGGTGCCATATTAAAGGATGGCCCCCACGATTTTAGCGGAAGAATGGTCAGGCTATCCGCTTCTTCTTCAGATAAATCTCCCACTGTGGTCCCATCGTAGTTCAATCCGTAGGAAAAACGAGGCCAGCCGTAGTTGCCTCCTTTTTCGATAATATTGAGCTCATCTCCTCCCAATGGACCGTGCTCCGTGGCATACATTATGCCTGTAGTTTTATCAAGAAACAGGCCCTGAGTGTCTCGGTGTCCATAACTCCAGATGCTCGTTGGACCCGATTGCCCCTCTAGAATTGGATTGTCATCCGGAACCGATCCGTCTTCTATTAATCGATGAATCTTGCCTCCGTCGAAATCCAGATTTTGTGCACCTGGGTCTGGTAGCGGGGCACCTGCCATGCCTTGGGTCACGAAGAAATGTGACTCATCTTCCCACTCGATTCTGGACCCGAGTGAATATCCGTTGGACTCAAATATTACTTCGAAGTCTTGTATGGAGACATCGGTGAATACAAAACGAGCGACCATCATTCGATAATCCCGGTCCAAATAGGCAAGGTAGACCCGTCTGTTTTCGCTGAACAGGGGATGAAGGCTTACATCCATCATCCCCCCATAATGACGGTCCAGATTGAAGGTCTGGGTCTTTGGAAGACCCCTAAGTTCGGTCGAATGGCCATCTTTAATGTGGACCAACTCACCCATTCGTTCGCTTACCAGGTATTCGCCGTCCGCGAGGACCTCAATACTCCAGGGGACTGAAAATCCTTCGGCTATCACTTCACTCGTAAATTCGAGTGTTGCCATTTCAACATCATCTGGCATTTGGATATCCTGTGGTGCTGGGACATCTGGAGGTGGTGTGCACGCGGTAAGAAGCAAACCCGCAACCACGGCAATACCGATCCGAGGTGCACCCCTGGGTATAGATTTTAATACAAACGCGGTCATTTGTCGAATGTTGGTACTAGAGGTTCATGAAGTTTGGCGGGACAAGCGCTTGTAATGCGGTACTCGATCGGGTTCGATATTTCAATTGAATCGCCGCGACACGCTTTGCAGGCTGTCAAATCGCTCTAAATCGTGTGCGATCCAGAGTTCAGCCTCATATCGATCTATCAAATCTTCCACCTTTTGAAAAGATGAAGCTGTCTGGGCAGAATCCGCATTGAAATACGGAATCCAGTTGATCTGTTGACCCGCTCGGAGGATATGTAGATCTCCCGTCAAAATAACTGGACCAGTGTTCGGTAGATCAACAAACAGCGACTGGTGGCCTCTGGTGTGACCTGGGGTAGAAATCAGCTTTACTCTTCCATCTCCAAAAACATCATAGTCTCCATCAAGAATGATTGTGTTGGAGTCGTCATATCTTGAGTATAACGACGGAATAAATCCAGGAATGACTACTGAATCGGCGAACGCATCATCATATTCTAGTCTTTGAATGAGGAGTTGTGCGCCATCAACTTCATTCGCTACTCCAACGTGATCGAAATGAAAATGCGAGAACGCTACGAAGTTGAAATCCGCCATCGAAAGGCCAAATTCTTGTAGCTGCGAATGAAATGGTTCATCTAGACGAATACGCCATCCCCCCTCCATTTCTTGCCAGTCAGCTAATTCGGCCAGTGAAGACTCAAAGCCGCCGTCCCAAAGAAGCGTTCCTTTTTCATGTTCGATCACATAGCACGGTGTAATCAGCGTTCGAACGTCTGTCTCTGAATCCGGGAAGCCCAAGGGCTCGAGAGAGTCGTAATTAAGCCTGCCGCAATCAAATTCAATGAGCTGAACTGCAGATTGATCTTGTCCTGATTGAACACAGCCTACAAGGCAAATACATAGAACTGCTAAGAAGATATATCGCATTGAGTTGAAATCGAGTCCCGTATAGAGGCAGGCGGATTTGCGACGAGCAAATCTGCCGCCTCCCAGAAAGTAATCGTTTCAGACCAACTCAGCCAGTCGAATGAATCCGAAAGATGAGCTCCTTAGACGCCTTGGTTCCTTTATATGAAGTCAACAATGATGATATCGACGGCATCAGGGCTATTGCACGACAAACGATTTCCAACCCCAGAAACGTTGTCCCGATAGTCTGACCCAATACGGACCTGCAGCGAGTCCTTCAACGTCAAGAACGAATGTGTGAAGTTGGTCTTGCGCCACAGTGCGTTCCAAAACGCGGCGGCCCATGATGTCGAAGATTTGGATGGCTACAGTTTCCACTTCTGCAGAAGACTCAGAATTGAAATGTAGGGTTGATCCGGCAGGATTCGGATAGATATCGAAATCAATCGAGTTCCGCCCCTTTAGAGCTTCGACCCCGACCGACATACCATTGCTCGTCGCTTCCACCCATTGGAAGGCATCTGTAAGGATCTGATTCCTGTTCGGAAAATCGATGGTGTGTCCAACACCCTGAAGGATCAACGAATTGACTACGGCCCCAGCATCCACCAACGCATCGCGAATAGGAAAGAATCCATTAGCCAGGTTGACCGTGAGGTCAGAATCGCCATGCATGATGTAAAATGGTTTGCCTTCAGAGTTGTCGATTAGTGCCTGGCCAACTTGGTTGGTGCCTTGAATGAAGGCGCCAATAGTCATGAATCCCGCAAACCTTTCGACGTTGGCAAGGCCATAGGTATAGGCTGCTCGCGCTCCCCATGAGAATCCAAGCACAAACACTCTGTCGGTGTCCACTGTGTACCAGGTTTCCATGGAATCCAGCAAGGCGGTCGAAAAGGACTTATCAATGGCGTCGTCAACGCGCCCATCATTTCCCCCATCAGGGCAGACCATCAAGAGGTCATTGGCCTCCGCAAATTCAGTAAGGGTCGTGCACCACTGTGTGGAATTTCCCCAGAACGCATGAAGGGGGTGGAACGCAAGGATCAGCTTATTCTGCGTGCCTTCAGAATAAGTGGACGGGACATAGATTGAATATTTCTTCGCCGGATCCGTCTGGAAAGCGATTGTATCGTCGATACGAGTTTGTGCCTGCGCAGAACGCGAGGGCAGCGCAAGACACATCGCTATGATGAAAACAAAAATCCCGAATCGTAAACAACGCATAATCTTCTCCTGATTGTAGTAATGCTTTTCTTGATGGACGTGAAGTCTTCTGTTAGCGGCGCACCAACATCCTGCTTCGAATGGAGGCTCCAACCCGAACGGTATAGATGTACACAGCAGGTGGCACGATATTTCCGGCATCATTGCGACCGTCCCACTGAATCGACTGAGTGCCGAGGAGCTGCGAGCGCGACGTCAAGGTCCGCACTCTTCGGCCCAGCAGGTTGTAGATGTGGACCGACACCGGGCCCGATTCAGTTCGCGTGTAGCTGATGGTGGTCGACGCATGAAACGGATTCGGATAGCTCTGAAGGTCCAGAAGATCAGCTGCTGGCACTTCTGCCCATTCTAGGTCCGTCGGCATTGCGGAAACCAGCCTGCGCAATTTTCCGGTGTTGAATTCGGAGACATACAGCGTGTCGCCGGTTACGGTTGCGACGATTCCATTCGGACCATTGAAGCTTGCTGAAGTCCCGGTTCCGTCAGCCTGTCCCGCAGCGCCCGTCCCAGCTATGACATCCATAGACGAGCCATCTAACGAAATGCGATAGACCTCGTTTCGGTTGTAGCTCGTTGCGTAGATATATCCGTTCGAAACGATCAAGAAGCCAAGGAATGACTGGATACTGGCCAGTTGCGTTATGTCACCGCCCGGCCTGATTCTAAAAATATTCCCATTGTTGTAGTTGCCGACATAAAGGTTGTCGTCGGCATCAAAAGCCATCCCAATCGGACCGTTGAGAGGAGCGCCAGATACCCAGGTCGTGACATTGCCAGGATCGGCCAATGCAACCTTGCTGATCCTAGAGTTCCGGTAATGGGAAATGTAGAGGGTATCACGAGCAGCGTTGAATGCCAGATTGCTCGGGTTGGCAATCGAAATGAAGTCCTGGGTGACGCTGCCGCTTGGTGTCACCTTGCTGACGCGGCCACCAAATACGTTGGCGACGTAAAGATTACCAACCGCGTCTACGGCCAGTCCGTTAGGCGTGTTGAACCCACCAGCGAAGATTGAAACGGTGCCGTCGGGCGCCATGCGCCGAACCACCGATCCCTGATATTGAGAGATATAGAGATTGCCAGCATTATCCATGACCATTCCGTCATCCAATCCATTGGCGGATGGGACAGGGCTGCTAACTTCCCATTGAGCCAAAAGGGGCGAATGGACCAGAGCAAATAGCACCAGTATGAGTACGATTCGTGGTAACAAGATCTTTTGCATATAAGCTTCCCCTTCAATCGTGGACCGTTGCAGGACTGGAGAAAACTGGCGCCAGTCCCGGTGATGGGACCAATCCTACACCTAGAAGGCGCCCACATCGGTGCATCCGTGCGGATGGAACGGGTGTGTATGCAGAATTACCCTAGCCTGAATGGAGTCTCGCGTACTGTGAGGGAGTCATCTGGGTGTGTTGCTTGAAGATTCGATTGAAGGATGTCTTGCTGTTGAATCCTACGTCGTGTGCGATCGCAAGAACGGAGTAATTCCGAGATGCCGGATCACTCAAACGCCGGCAGGCTTCTTTCACGCGGTAGCTATTGATGAACGCGTGGAAAGTCTGGCCAACCTGCTGATTGAGCAACTGAGTCACGTGATGCCTGCTTATACCGAGCATTTCGGCTAGGTCTAACAGCTTGAGGTTGTTCCGCAAATGGGGTTTTTGCTGCTCCATGAGCTCCATGAGCTTGGCCAAATTCTGTTCGACATAGGGCTCCGACAGAGATGAGCGGTCGTACTTCTTGCCGTTAGCAGGCAGTGGTGAGAATACCTGGGGGTCCCGAATTGCGGTGTAGATGATCAGCAGGAGAAAGGACGAGATTAAAAGGGCCGAGTAATAATAATAGAGGACCTCGACGGAGCGACTGACCAGAAGAATCACCGAGAAGACAGTTTCATAGGCCATATAAACCAAAAACATGGTAACCAGCCGCCGCAGCCACTGGAGATATGACACCCCATTGTCGGCAGCGTCGTCTCGGTAGGCTTTTTCATAGCGATGTAGAAGCCGAACGCTCAGGACTACGTACACAATCATTTGGATCGTGAACAGATAGGTATAGAGCAGCGGCAGCAGACCGATGCTTCCGTCCTGGGCCATATAGAGGTATTTCGCGTACCCGGCGGCATAATAATGCCCGGGAAACAGCGTACTGTGCAGGGTAGGAATTAAGTAGATAAAGAAGGGAATAAGCTGGAGCAGCGTCGCCCAGCTAAGCCGTACCGAATGCCCGGTGAGCAACCACATGTACCCAAACAAGGCCGGGCCCAACAACATCCAGAATGGCCCAAGAAGGAACGCCAGCGACGGCAGGGCTTGCGACAAACTTGAAGTCTGGACGACATAGCCGCTCGCAATGACGGCAATTAGAAAGGCCAGTGCAGCTAGGAACCGATTGGCCGCTGGTCGGCCTTTCTTGAGGAAAAACAGCACTCCGGTCAGAAAAAGTCCCTGCACGGCACAGAAACTGAACAGGACGGCCCACAGACCAAAATATGGATCGACAGATGGCACGGTACTTAAGCGCTAAGCGATGAGCAGGTAAGTCTTTCTCCAAGGATAGGATCTGCGATTGCCACCCAAAATGCCAAAGGAAATGCCACGACGGCTCTGCGGTCGTAACAACCGGATCCCTCCAGAAGGTTCTCTGTTCCTTTCGTCTCAGCCAGTCATGCGAGCCTGCAGCGTGCGCTCGTTTTTCCTCTTACTGCCGCATCTACGACGGACGTCCTCTAACGAACATCCAATTCGAGCCCCCCAAACTTTCCGGAAAACATGTTGAACACGACGGCTTCGATCAATCCCGAGACGAATCCAATTACCGCAAAGATAGCAGGCATCCCCAGGAGAGCTCCAAAAGCGAGTACCGTGCCGTAACTCAATCCGGGGGTAGACATTTTCTCCGGCGAGAGAAGATCTAATGTGACCAACGTGTCGATGAACAAGCCTCCGAACGAGTAGAGAATTCCAGCAAGAAGGCCTAGGAGTGCTAGAATCACAGTCTGGAGCTTCGCGAAAGAAAGGACTCCAATCGTAGATACTTTCATGTTCAACCTCTCTGTCATTTAAGATATGAGCTTCCGGCACAGCCCGTAACTATTCGCAACCCGAGAAGCATAACGGCTGGCGAATTTTCGGCGGGCATTCGCACATCTTCCAGAAAGTAGTTGATTCAGACCGCCTCAACCAATGTTGCGAGCTCGCAACACGCGCTTGTTAACGAGTATTCATTTTTCTGTGGCCCGCTAGGCTGTCTTCTCGACAGCACGTTTTGCTGTCCTGACGTCGAATCCATAGGTCAACACTTGCGCTGAATTGATGTCAATTCACCGAAATAATGCGCTGGCACAAATATTGATCGCCATTTGGATGAATACGTGAATACCCCTTCGATCCTATGAAAAGAACCATCAATACTATTCTGCTGCTCGTAATGTTGGTCGCAACTGGATGCTCTTCCATTTCGCGACTGGACGAAATTGGCCACGAAGAGAAAGTTGTGGGATTTTCGGATAGCCACCTCAATGCTCAAGCTGTTCACCTCGAGGCTAGAGCAAGACTGAAGAGAAACGAGGCAGCACGAGCTCAAAGAAAATC
>Ga0315336_1003513_pt1 | contig 20630 bp, 26 predicted proteins | sample ASW5metaG_FD_204512 | JGI IMG/M metagenome (GOLD analysis project Ga0315336, IMG submission 204512) | Ammonia-oxidizing marine archaeal communities from Monterey Bay, California, United States - ASW #5 | ecosystem: Environmental > Aquatic > Marine > Intertidal zone | place: USA: California... | reverse complement strand
TCGTTGCGTTGTTTCCTCGGCTACGGTCTCGACGAAGCGACGCCGGATCATGTGACGCTCTCGCGTACCCGGCGGCTGCTCGACGCCGAGACGCATCAGGCGATTTTCTCCTGGGTTTTGGAACGGCTGGCGGTTACGAGTGCGTGGGCTGGACGAAATGAAAAAGAAACTACTGCTCCAAGCGGCGGCGTGCAATCTGGCGCTGCTGCTGCGGACCAAGCATGGTGCGGGAACGCCGCGAGGTCTAGCCGAGGCCGTAAAAAGGCTTTGCGAAGAGATTTTAGCGCTGTTGGGGGCCCTCCAAGCACCTGCGGGTCCCGGCAACGCGCTGATCGGACAACTCGACCCGCCGGGCCCGGCCCGATCCCGCCGCCCGAACTCATGCCTCCCGCTCTCAGAAGCGGCGGTTTAGACACGGGCTGCTAGGAGTGCCTGGCCACTAGGTAAATATCGACTATGGAACATAGACACACTTCGAATCGCCGTTGGTTCTTAAAAGCGACGGGGGCTGCACTGCTCGCTGTCCCTCCACCCCGATCGGCGCGGGCGTCTACGCTCAACCCGGATGAGTTCCGCAGGAGGCTGCGGGGTCCAATCCTCTCCGTTCCGACGTGCTACACGAAGGATTTCAAGGTCGATCATCAGGGCATCAAGAACCAAGTCGAGCGGGCGGCCAAGGAAGGCGTCAAAGTGTTCGCGTTGACGTCGGGTAACAACCAGTACGATCGTCTGACCTATCAAGAGGTTCGAGCGCTGACGAAGACGCTCGTCGAGGCTGTGGCGGGTAGAGGCATCACGATTGCCGCTGTCGGCCCTTGGTGGACGGGACAGTGTGAGGACTACGCCCGCTACGCCGCGTCACTTGAGGCGGACTGCGTCCAAGTGCAGTTGCCTCGCCATGGAGCGCCGGATGGGCTATTCGAACATTTCCGGAAGATCGCCAAGGCCGGCGGTGGCACGGCTCTTGCGATGCAGGGACAAGTCCAGCTACCCGCGCTGAAGCAGCTTGTGACGATTGATGAGGTCTCGGCGTACAAGGAAGAGTATTCGCAAAAGTACTCGATGGAAGTATTCAAGCTGTACGGAGACCGCTTGAATATCTTCGCGGGAGGCCAGAAGTCACGTTTCCTCAGCTATCAGCCGTTTGGGATGCAGGCCTACTACAGCACCTTTTCAACGTTTGCGCCGCAGGTGGCGATGCGTTTCTGGGGAGCCGTGGAGCGAGGTGACATGGCGGCGGCGCGGCAAGTTGTGTTGGACTTCGATGTGCCGTTCTTTCTCAAGTGGTCGCACGCTTTCTGGCGTGGAACCTTGGAGCACTTTGGGGTAGCACAACGCTGGCTGCGGCCGCCGGAGGTGAGTTTCACCGACGCGCAGGTGGCAGACTTGAAAGGCTTCTACGCAGGATTGGGCTTGAGTTAGCCTGCGTATTTCACCACTTGACGCTCGAACCCCGCCATAGGACCGCGATGACTTCGTTGCGCTTGCTTGCCGTGCTCACTGTACTGTTCAAGTACACCTCCGCGCGCCAAGCGGCTCGCGCCTCGTCCAAACGGCCCTCTCGCGCACTTCGCCTCCCCACGTGGTGAAATAGGCAGGCTAGGGATCTCTCCGATCCCGGAATCCAAGATATGTTGATCGGTTACGTAAGCGATGAGTATGACTCCGCGCTCGCAGGCGTGTGGGTCGAGATTGAGGGCGGGGAAGTTAGCCGCTCGACGCGATCGGGCGCGTCCGGTTCGATTCACGCCGACCTCCCACCGGGGGAATACACCGTACTCTTGTCGCAACGAGGTTACGGTGCGAAACAAAGCCCGCTACGGATTCCCGAAGACACGCCGAAAAGATTCCGGCTCTTGTCCGACTCGTTGCTCGGGTACACTAGGCCAAAGTGGGCGCGGTCCGGGGAGGCGTCGGAGTTTCGTGTGCACTCGCCGACGGCGTACAAACTCGGCCTGTGGCGTTACGGCTGGGAGAAGGAGTTCATCCGCAACCTAGGTTGGTTTGACGACCACGGCCCGCGAGCGACCACGCAACTTGTTCCCGACGGTGACTTTGTGGGGGCCGGTGTCGGATGGAACCGCGTGGGTTACGGCAGCCGTTGGCATCAGCAACAGGTGGTTGCTCCGGAGCGTTCGGGCCTTTATTACTTTCACGCGAAGACGGATGATGGCCGCTTCAACGGCTTCCCGTGGATCGTCGAGCCGTCAAGACTCAGCGCGCCCATCGCTGTGCTTACGTCGAACATTACGTGGAACGCCTACAACGTTTTCGGAGGCCGCAGCAACTACGTCAACCAGGATGGGCTGCGTGATCGGCCCACGCTGCACGCGCGCCAGGACCTTCGCCGCTTTACCCATCCGGGCACGTGGCCCTACGAGGAGCGATCCGCGCCGATCTCGTTCGAGCGCCCGGAGCTGTTCAATTCCGTTCCCGAGAACGCGCACATCACCGATCCGATCGAGGGACGGCTGGAATCGGCGATGGCCCCCGCCGAGTGGCGGCTCCTGGGTTGGATGGAACGCGAGGAGTTCGACTACGATCTATACTCGGAAACTTCGCTCCACTTTGACCGCGTCCCGCTGGAAAGCTACAAAGTGTTGGTGCTCAGTACCCACCCGGAGTATTGGTCGAAGGAAATGTATAGCCGCGTAAAACGTTGGGTCTACGAAGGCGGCGGACGCCTCGTCTACCTTGGCGGCTGCGGGATGCTGGCGGAGGTCGAGTTCCTGGACGAGTCGACGATGGTCTGTCGCCAGGAAGGCCGGCGCGACCTGCGTCAGGAGTCGGAAGCGAAGCTGCTGGGTGTCGAGTATTCCCACTCGGGCTATCAGACGGGCGCGCCGTACCGCGTTGTTGATGGTTCGCACTGGGCATTCGACGGTACGGGACTAGGAACGGGTGATGCGTTCGGTCATGCCAGCTTGCACGAGCGGTGTCCGGGCGGTGCGTCGGGACATGAGCTAGACAAAGTTTGCGAGGACTCACCCGCGAATATCAGTCGCTTGGCGAAGGGGATGAACCCGGATGACACCGGCGCCGAGATGGTAATGTTCGAGACGCCTAGCGGCGGCGCGGTATTGTCCGCTGGTTCGTTGTGCTGGACGCTATCGATCGCCGTGGACGAGGGAGTCTCGAACGTAACGAGGAACGTTCTGGGTCGGTTCTGCCGGTAAGACCTCAGAGTAGGAAGATGATCGCCGCGACCTGTTTCCGCGGGTGTGTGGCGGCACGGCGAACCGGATCGATCCCTACTTCTTGAACAGCGCGTCGAAACTCTTACGGGCGGAGTCAGCGTCCTTGCTCGTTCGGTTCACGAGATCGACTGTCGTGCGGGGCTCGAAGTAGTCACAAAAGTTCGACTGGCCCTTATCCGTGACGAGTTCGGCCTGCGGTTCCGCGCACTGCTTGCTCTTAGACGGATCGAAGAAGCGGCAGTTACGGCAGCAGTGCAGGTCGGAGCTACAGGACTCGCAAGTGTCCCGGCGGTGAATCTTCATTCCGGCCGCCAGCTTGAGCTGATGACCACAGTGCTGACAACTGAGCGCTAAACTGTTCATAACGTGCAAGAGTACTCCGACTTGATGCCCAGGATCAATGCCTCTTCGCGGTTGAACGCCGCCCGCGCCTCTTTCCTCATCGTTGCAATGATTGTCGCGCTTGGCGCGTCCGGGTGCGGAGGCAAAATTCCGCCGACGCACTACTACAAGCTCAACATTCCACCGGCCCCCGTCGCCGCACAAGGCGGCGGAAACAACACCGCCATCTTGATGCCGTTTCGCGGCTCAAAGCTGCTGACGCAAGACAAGATTGTTTACCGTCCCAATCCCGAGGAAGTGGGTTTTTACGAGTATCACCGCTGGGCGGAGGGTCCGCGTACGACCATTGCGCAGTCGATGCTCGATCATCTACGTGGTAAAAAGACATTCGGGCGCATCGTAATGTTTGATGGCCGCACGACGGCTGACTACATCGTTCGAGGGCGGATTGACCGGCTCGAAGAGGTCGATTCACCCGACGGCTTGGACGTAAGAGTTGCCCTTCGTATTTCGGCGGAAGTCTTAAGCGTCGAAGGGCGTGAGCCACTTTGGGTCGGGTCACACGCGGAAACCTTGCAGGTGACGACCCGCGATGTTCGGACTGTAGTCTCGACGATGAGCGACGCCGCCGCCAAGAGTGTCGCCAAGCTTGCCGCTGACATCAACGGTTTCGTCAGCACACATAAGCTCTCCGGCAAGTCCGATCACGGCGACGCCGGTGCGGCCGGTAAGTAACTCACCTAAGCGCTACACTACCGCTGTGACCTGCACGTGAATCTCACGTGTGCGGGGACGGTTGTCGAAATCCAGCAGGATCACCTGTTGCCATGTTCCAAGAACGAGCCGGCCCTCCACGATGGGGATCGACAGCGATGGCTTCATCAGGGCGGCGCGAAGGTGGGAGTAGCCGTTGCCGTCATGCCAGGCTTCGTTGTGTTCGTAGTGGCCGTCGACGGGCGCAATGCGCTCGAGAGCGGCTTTCAGATCCGCCACGGCCCCCGGCTCGTACTCAATCGTTGACAGAGCGGCGGTCGCGCCTACTACGAAGAGATGAGCGACGCCGTCGTTCACGTCCACGCGGCTACACGCTTGGCGGACATCGCTGCTGATATCGATGATGTCGGTGAATCCGCGGGTCGAGACAGTGAGCTTCATGCACCCATTATGGGCGCGAAGCTGAGCGGAGTCCGGTGGTGATAGCAGCCCGCGGTGAAAGTCACGCGGGCCGCGTTAGTCCCTTCGGAAGATTGAGCAGTCGGTGTGGACGGAGATCGGCGCGGAGATAAGAAGTTAGCTGTTTGCCGTGCTACGGCGCCGCATTACGATCACGCCCAGCAATAGTACGGCAAGAGCGCCGCTGATGACTTGAAACATACTCGATTCCATGGAGTTTCCTTTCTAGGTAGCTGCTGGCTCGCTCAGGCGTTCTCCATCATCGGGATGAGGACATGCATGATGCGATAGATCACAGGGCCGACGGTGACGACGAAGAGCGAAGGCAGAATACAGAAGAAGATCGGGAAGACCAGCTTGATGGCAAGCGTGGCGGCCTTCTCTTCGGCTCGCTGCCGGGCCGTGAGGCGCATGAAATCGGCGTGGGTGCGCAGCGTTTGGGCAATGCTGGTGCCGAAACGGTCGGCTTGCACCAGTGTGCTGCAGAGCTTCCGCATGTCGTCCACTCCGGCGCGCTCGCCGAGTTGTTTGATTGCCTCGGCGCGTGGCTTGCCGTGACGCATTTCGAGATTCGTGATCGCGAACTCCGAGCTCAACTCCGGGTACGACTGGGCCATCTCTCTGCTGACCTGGATGATGGCCTGATCGAGGCCAAGGCCGGATTCAACACACACGATCAGCAGATCCAAGCTATTCGGAAGCGCTTGCATGATCCGTTTCTTGCGTCGGCTGATCAGTAGTTTCAATGCCTCGTTCGGCCCTAGCCAGCCGAGCCCGCCTGACGCCAGGATGAGGAATAGTTGGTTCTCGGTGGCAACGCCCGTCTGCGTGATGAGCAGCCAGATGAGTGCCGGCAGGGCAAGAGCAGACACGGACTTTACACCGTAGAAGATGCGAAGCGCATTGTTTGAACGGTAGCCCGCGGCGAAGAGTTTCTGGCGAGCCGCTGTCATGTCGGTGGGTGAGGCGGGGATGACATTGCCGAGCTTCTCGAGCAGATCGTGGATCGCCAGGCTGGGATGGGCTACTTGTTGGTCCATCGGGACGCCGCTCTCCATGATGCGATCCACGGCGCTCCGGGGCGTCACCCAGAACTTCATCCCGAAGAAGTAGAGCAAGCCCGTAACCATGACGAAAACGAGGATGGAAAGAGTAAGGACCATGAGTGTGCCGATCTGTCTCTAGACTTCGATCTTGACGATCTGTCGCATGATGAAGTAGCCCAGGCCCTGGAATCCGATCGCTAGTCCGGCCATCCATTGGCCCGCGTATTCATCGACGAAGAACTGCATGTGGTCGCGGTTGACGAAGTACATCATCAGGGCGACTACGCTGGGTATCGCTGTCAGCACTAGGCTTGAAAGGCGGCCGTGGGCACTGATGGTTCGAATCTGACCGCGCAGCTTGAAGCGCTCACGAATGAGCACGGCCAACTTCTTCAGAATTTCCGCAAGATTGCCGCCGGTGCGTTTTTGAAGGATCACCGCGGCCACGAAGAACTGAACATCCATCAGCGGCATGCGTGTCGCGAGCTTCTCGAGCGTTATTTCGACGGCTAGGCCGAGGTTCTGCTCTTCGAAGGTCCGGCGAAATTCCCCACCGAGCGGTTCGGAAAACTCCTGGTGCATCAACTCAAGCGAAACAGAGAAGGCGTGCCCGGCCCGCATGGCGCGCGCGATGAATTGCAGAGCCTCGGGAAACTGTGCCTCGAATGCGGCTGTACGCTTCGCCTTCATGCGCCGCATCAACGTATACGGCAACGAAGCCGCGACCGAGCCCGCCACGAACGCCAAGCCACTCATCCATGGGACCCAATACCAGCCCGAGCAGTAGCGCCGCTACAACCACCTGGCCCGGCGCCCAGGTAACACCCGCCTGTTCAGCCAACTCCTACAGGTGACGGTCGAGGCTGAACCGCTTTAGAAGGCCGCTCATCATATCCCCCTTCGCTCCGCCTTCTGGAAGGAACAGCGGGGTAGCCGCCACTGACGTTGTCTGCTTATCTTGCTTGCCGCTCAGCCGGTCGCGAACCTTCTTAGCATCGCGGGTTTGGATGGTGCGATCGACGAGCATATACACGCCGCCGGTCAGGGCCATGGTTACGACAAAGAGGGTGAGAAACAGCATGATTTGTCAGTCGGTGTCGATGTCAACGATCGAGTCGAATAGATTGACGGGCAGGCTAATGCCGGCCGCCAACATCTTTTCGTGAAACTTCGGGCGAATGCCGGTAGCGGCGAATCGCCCCTGTACGCGCCCCTCGGGGGTCAGACTGCGCTTCTCGAATACGAAGAGGTCCTGCAGCGTGATGGTGTCGCCTTCCATGCTGCCCACCTCGGTGATCGACATAATACGGCGCGAGCCGTCACTGAGACGCGCCGTCTGCACAACCATGTCGACGGCGGACGATATCTGCTGTCGGATCGACGTCAGGCTCAGATTGGAGTTGGCCATGGTTACCATCACTTCGAGGCGGGAAAGCACGTCGCGTGGCTCGTTTGCGTGAACCGTGGTCATCGACCCGTCATGGCCGCTGTTCATGGCTTGCAACATGTCGAGCGCTTCCTCGGAACGACACTCCCCGATGACGATCCGATCGGGACGCATACGCAGGGAGTTAATGAGCAAGTCGCGCTGTCGAATCGCGCCCGTCCCTTCCATGTTGGGAGGGCGTGTTTCGAGACGGGCTAGATGCGGTTGCTTGAGTTGGAGTTCGGCGGCATCTTCGATCGTGACGACGCGTTCTCGGGGCGAGATGAAGGCGGAAAGCGCGTTGAGTAGTGTGGTCTTGCCCGATCCGGTACCGCCCGCGACGACGATGTTCAGTCGGGTCCTCACCGCCGCGGACAGCAACTGCATCATGCCATCGGTCATCGCCTGCTTGTCGACCAGGTCGGGAGGCATGAGCTTGTCAGTCCCGAAACGACGGATCGACAACAATGGTCCGTCAACGGCCAGCGGTGCAATAATGGCGTTCACACGGGAGCCGTCGGGCAGGCGGGCGTCGACCATCGGAGAGGATTCGTCGATGCGGCGGCCGACCTGCGACACGATCTTTTCGATGATCCTGAGCAGGTGTGAATCGTCCTTGAAGGTGACGTTCGTGATCTCGAGATGTCCTCGGCGTTCGACATACACTTGGCTGTGCGTATTGACGAGAATGTCGCTGATCGTCGCATCCTGAAGGAGTGGTCCCAGGGGACCGAGGCCGAAGACCTCGTCGAGAACCTCTCCGATGATCTGGTTACGCTCGACGGCGCTGAATAGCGTGTGCTCGGCATCCATCAAGGCGGTGAGCGCCGTGCGGACTTCGTTGCGCAGCCGTTGGGTCTCGATGGACGCGAGGGCGTCGAGATTGATCTTGTCGAGCAGCTTGCGATGCAGCGTGAACTTGAGATCCTGATATTCCGGACTTAGGGAGCGCCGGGGCGCGCCGATGCACATCCCAACGCTCTTTGTTTGTTCTTCCCAGCCCGTGAGCTTTGTTGAGGGTGCAAGCGTTTGAGACATAGTCGAGGGTTTGACAGCGTTCTTTTTTCTTGTCGGCCGGCGAGGGACGTTTCTAGAAAGACTGGGTTACACCCTGCCGAGCAGCTCTTTGAGGGCTCGTACACCGAGAGTTCCACCTTGCTCTTCGGTCGGCTTGCCGATGGTGTCTCGCACGAACTTGTTGATGGCGCGTCCGAGATCGGTCCCCGCGGCTACCGGCTCGCCTTCCCGCAGTACCTTCTGAACCGCGGGGGGGGTCGTCGGGGAAGGTGACGTGAACCGAAGCACGGAAGATCTTCTCCATATCTGCCTGGGACAGTTCCGGACGTCGCGGCACTCGATTGACGATCACATGAATTTGGTCACGGCCATAGCCCAACTCCTCGATCAGTGGGATCGTACGGCGCATCATATAGAGAGAGGGCAGGTCGCTAGTGCAGACCAGGTGGGTTTCCTGAGCGGCGGATAGCGTCGCCATCCACATCGGCTCGCACACCCCACCCAGATCGACCACGACGACTTCGTAGATACTTGGCGCAAATTCGAGAAGGTCCTGCACCGGGTAGCGCTCGATATGAGCAGGCTCAGGTCGCTCTGGAGAGAGAAGATAGTCGAGACCGTCCTGCTCGACGACAAGCGAGGCCCACAAGGTACGATCCATCTGATCGGCATTCGTCAGCGCATCGGTCACATTGTATTGATGGCTGATTCGCAGCATGAAGGACAGAACTCCACTGGTGATGTCGAAGTCAGTGAGCAGCACAGGTCCTTTGACAAGGCTCCGAACTTGGTGAGCGACATTGGCCGCGAGAACGGTGGCTCCGGAGAACGCGCTGGATCGCCTGGGTGAGGTCCTTGCCCGCGAAGGGGCTACTGAGGAACTCAGAGCATCCGTTACGAAGACACTGCAGGATGGCGTCGGGGTCGTTCCTGTTATGGAGCGCGATGACCGCGACTTCGGGCGCGGATTATAGGATAGCGGCGGTTGTATCGAGGGCCGCCGCTAGATCCGAGCTGACGTCCATCAGAACCAACTCGACCCCTGTCTGGCGCAGACTATGCCGAAGCACGGAGGCCGGCGGATAGTCAACAAGGTGCAGCGCGATCTCAAACGAACTCAGGCCTTGGGCGGCATGGGAGAACTGACTGAGCAGAGTCGAGTCTGGACAGATTAGAATAGCCTTCAATGGCCGAGCGTCCACACCGCCACCCCTCATTCATTGCTCCTGGACGCGATCCCCGTCGCGTTAGAGTTGTGTTCGCCTCTCCCCTCCCTCAGTTCACGGCGGTTGCTCCAAACTCTTGTATCGATCGGCTGTTGCCTCGAATCACCTCAAGTTGAATCGGCGGTGGTGGCGGGGTGGGGGACGCAACATGAATGATCGTGCGTGGGCGGGGACGGCTTTGCGGCGGGGTGGGCGGTTCGATCTTGCCGGCGAAAACCTCCGGTTCACGCACGCCGTCGGTTTCGGTAAATTCTTGATCGCTCGAATTGCGAAGCACGAGTTGCAAGCGGCCCTGCGAGGCAGCCAACGTGACTACCGCCACCCGTTCGGGCTTACCTGAGGCATCGGGCTCGAGGTTCTGGCCGGCCGAGATCACCCTCATGTTGCTTAGGATTGTCTTCGTCATGGTGCCGCCGCCTTCGTGGCCGCGGGGGGCTCCGGTGACGAGCACATCCACGCGGGCCTCCGGCAAGACAAAACCAGAAACCCCAATGACATCATTCACGCGGACCGACATGGCCCGTAGGCCGGGCGTGACCTTCGGCGCCAAACCGAAACCCGAGCCGACATCGGCAAGGCGACGCCCTGGAATCGGCTCGTCAGAAAGAATCTTGTTAATAGGAACGCGGCCGATCACTTCGTCCAACTTGATGAAGACGTCGTCGGCGAGCTTGTTCGCAGGTCACATCTCAACCCGTAGATCGTCGTCTGCAATGATTGAGCCGACGTTGAGATCACGCGCCGCGATGACCACTTCCTTGGTTGCGGTATCCTCGGTTGGTTCACGCTCGCGTACCGCGATCTGATAAAAGATGGCTGACACAAGCAGTGCCATACCAGCCGAAACACCTAGGGCGAGCAGTATTCGGGGGTTCATGATGACTCCTCTCTGCCTCGAGTGGATGGATGGACCTTGTACCAGTGAGGCTTCAATTGCTTATCGGCCGATGGGACCGCTGTCGTGAGGGTCGAGCGGGGCGTATTTTGGGAATACTGATCGTTTCGACACGAGAGGACCGAATGGTGGAGGCAACGCGAGAGTAGATCGTGCTCATGTTCTCGCTGATGCTTGGGGCGAACAGGCCGCTGCCCACGGCGACTAGGCTTGCCAGTAGCGCATACTCCACGATGTCCTGGCCGCGCTCATCCGACCTGAGCGCAACACGCCACCACAGACGGGAGATTGTTGCCATCGATAATCTCCTGAAGGTAAACAGCCGTAGGACGCACCGGGCCCCACCAGGGACAACACTGGTAGGGCTGCGGGACGAGAGAAGTAAGTTGTGCTGTACGTGTGGCTTATGCAGCGGCGCCGCTCAGGGCGCTTCCCATACGCGAGAAGATCGTGCTGATGATGCTGCTAATCGCGGGTAGGAGCGCGCCCGCCGCGACAGCGACGAAACTGGCCAACAGGGCATATTCCACCATGTCCTGGCCTTCCTCGTCGTCCACGAAGCTGCGAACTCGAAATACTAGGGTGTTGATTCTGTCTATCACAAGTCTCTCCTCTTCACTAGGGTTCAGCGGGTATCGATTCAACCAAGCATCGACGGTCGCCCGCATTGGCGCCGGTTGTCGTACCGCTCGCCGGCAACGCATCGACTCGGCGTTAGATTCCTCATCGACCGCCGTGGAAAAAGCGTGCAGGATTATTCAGGGCTGCGCGGGGCGGGTGCCACCGGCCGCAAACTTGTGGCATCTGACTGTAGGAATCACGGCCCTAAGTCGATGAAGAGATCAGGCGAGGGCTACGGGTCACTGCGAGCTGTGGGCCTAGCGTCGTTGAGGGTACTTGGATGATCTCAGTCTGTTCGTGTGATCCACAGCCCATCATTCATCAAGGGCTGGCAACCGTTTTGGGAGGTACATCAAAGTTTGAGTTTGCGGACTCCTCATTGATCCTGGAGGGCGCGATCTCGCAGGTAGACGCGCTGCATCCCGGTATCGTGCTGATCGACCGATCGTTCGGCATGCACGCGTTGGCGGAGTGCATCATGACTGTGCGCCGCTGTTCGCCCACCTCGGAGGTCATCGTTTGGGCGGCAGATATCTCCGATGTGGAGTCGTTCCGTCTCTTCCAATCCGGCGCGCGGGGAGTCGTTCGCAAGACGGCGGAGGTTTCCTCTATCCTCGACTGTTTTCGGGCGGTCACCCGCAAGCAACTGTGGACCGAGAACGTTGTCGCTGAAGAACACTCGCTGCTAGGCCGTCCGCGCAGCAGGCCTCTCACCCCGCGCGAACAGCAGGTCGCGGAACTTGTTTCGAAGGGGATGAAGAATCGCGAGATGGCCGAGTCGCTCAACATCGCGACCGGCACGGTGAAGATCCACCTCATGCATATCTTTGAAAAGACCGGTATCCGCGATCGTTTCGAGCTCGCCTTGCATGGCCTGCGGCTAGCCTGCGAATCGGAACGTGGCTCCGCAGGGGCCCCGTCGGACGCGCTCAAGCCGGCCTTGCGGGCACCCGTTAAGTCCTAGGCCGGTTCGGCGTTCACAGCTTGCACAAGGCCGCGAATGTAGCCATGTGAGAACGTACGGCCAATTCGGCCGCCGGGGTCATCCGCAATGCGCGGTGTGTGATCCGACACCAGACTGCCGCGGTAGTTGACTTGCTTGTAGGCCCTCATCGCCGCGAGCATATCCACATCCCCTTCGTCAATGAAGGTTTCGGTGTAGCGCGGCACCTTTCCCCTCACTGCTCGAAAGTGGACATGGTGAATCTTGCCCCGGCCGCCAATGTGGCGGATCGCTTCGATTACATCGACACCCATTTCCGTAACCGTCCCCTGGCAGAACGTGAAGCCGTTCACGGGTGAGGGAATCGCGTCCAAGAATGATTGAATCTCATCGGTGTTCGTCAGGATCCGATCAATGCCACACATCGATTTGACCGGCGGGTCCTTGGGATGAAGCGACATGAGGACGCCGGCCTGCTCCGCCGCCTTCATCACCGGGTCCGCGAAGTACACGAGCCGCTCCCACAAGATCTCTCTTGAAATCGGTCCCAAGTCCGGAAACGGCTCGCGCCGGGCAACTCGCCCATAATCGAACGCTTTGTATCCGGCCCCGCCGCGGCCTTCAACGGAATAGTAGCCAACGTCGTCGCCCCACTTGAAATCAGGGGACCAACGCCACTCGATCATGCCGATACCGACGGCGCCGGCTGCTTGGATGCTGCGCGCGATGCGCTCGATGTCGCTGTCTCGCTCCGGACGGCCGAGCATGGCATTCATCAACCAGGAGATCGGAATCATTAGAGAATGAAGCTTCAGTCCATGTCGTTCGCAACGAGTAACGAGGTCGGCTAGATCGTCCTCCGTCCAGTAGCCTTTGCGACTCGCATCCACCCAGTCGGTGCCTTGCAGGACCACATGTTCAAGGCCCACCTGTGCCATCCAAGTAAGCGTTGCGGGCTGCAGGTCGCTGATGTTCTCTGAGAGGAGCGGCGACCAGGGGGCGCTCTGATCCCGAGGATGAGTAGGCGCATCAGCACCCTGCTCGCAGCTTCCCGCGAGTGCAGCCGCCGATACGATTCCGGCGGTACCGGCTTGCAGGAAACGACGCCGTGTTGGGCCAATGACTTGCGGTGTGGGCGCCTCGGTCACGAGTATGGCTCGTTAGGGAGCTATCCTCGTAGTTCGTCGACGGCTGAACGCAACGCGGCGCTATAGACGCCGTGGTCCGCTGAGAATGAAATCATATTGAATCCAATGTTCATCCATTCGCGCGCCTGTTCGAGGCTACCCGGCTGGATACCGGCGGCCTGCCCATTCTTCTTCGTCACTTCGACCACCCGCCGCAGAGCGTTCAGGAAATCATCATCGTGAAACTCACCTACAATGCCGAGCGATTGGGTCAGATCGAAATGCCCTACCCACAGAACGTCGACTCCCGGCGTTGCTGCGATCTCATCCAGGTTGTCGAGTGCTTCGCGGCTTTCGATCTGGCAAATAACGGTATGATTACGGTTCGCCGCCGCCATGTATTCCTTCGGGTTCGGACGCACAAAATCATTGAGCGAGCCCCCCAGGCCCAGCCCACGGTCGCCATCCGGGGCATAGCGCATGGCGTCGACGATGGCTTTTGCCTGAGCGGCATTCTTCACGTTGGGAATCATGACACCCATCGCACCGGCGTCCATGACACGGGCTATGAAATGGTAATCACTCGAAGGTACCCGCACGAACGGCGCGACCGGCGTCGCTTTGAACCAAGCCAGCAGATCATTGATCTGCCCCATGCCGAACCCGGAGTGTTCGCCGTCGATCAGGACGAAATCAGCTCCCACACCTTCGACGATCTTGGCGATGCCGCGCGTGCCGAACTCCATGACCATGTGGCCAATGGGCGTCTTGCCTTCCGCCAGTAGTTGGCTAGCTCGATTCTGTTTCACCTAGGACCTCCGTGTGGCCAGTTTGGCTTGGAAGCCCGGCCGATCAATGACTTGCGGATTGGCGACATGCGGCGGCGCCTCGCCCTTGTAGACGGACAACACGCTTCGAACCGAATGCAGGCTGTTGTCTCGAATTGACTCCTCGGTCCAGGCGATCGAATGTGGCGCAAGGATCACGTTGTCCATCGTGAGAAGCGGATTATCCAGCGGCGTCGGTTCTTCCTCAAGTACATCGAGGCCCGCTCCAGCGATCTCACCTGCCTGCAGCGCCGCGATGAGCGCCTTCTCGTCGATGATCGGACCCCGCGCGGTATTGATGATATACGCGGACTTCTTCATCAGTGAAAGCTCGTGCTCGCCAACCAATCCTCGCGTGTCGTCGCTCAGGAAGGTGTTGACCGCCACGAAGTCGCTTTCGCGCATCACGGTGTCAAGGTCGACCAACTCGACACACAGTTCCGCGGCGCGCTCCTTGGTCAGATAGGGGTCGTATCCCAGCAGGCGTCCGAACCCCATACCCTTCGCCATCCGAAACATCTCGCCGGCTATACTTCCCACTCCAACCGAGCCAAGCGTGCGGCCTTGAATGCAGATGCTCTTCGAAGTAAGCCCTTCGCGCCAGCGGCCGGCCCTTGTCCGCGCGTCCAACTCGCGCACATTCTTCGCCAGCGCCATGATCAACGTGATGATCCCCTCGGCGACGGGCCGCCGGACGGCCAGCGGTGTCAGCGCAACCGCCACGTCCGCCTCCGTAGCGGCCGGGGCGTCAATCTGGTCGTAGCCCACACCCCAGCGCGCGAGGCACGCAAGACGCTTCAGGCCCTTGAGACTCTCGGCCGGAAAGGCATAGCTGAACACAATAATCGCGTCGTACTCATCCATCACGGCCGGAACGCCGGTATTGTTCGGGCAAACCGGCAGCAGCTCATATTCGATATCCGGATGGGGATCAAACACCTCTTTCAGAGCGGGACCGATGAGCTCGTCGGTCCGGGGCTCCCAGTCAGGGGTGATAGCGACGCGAAACTTTCCGTTCGAAGACATAGATTAGAGGGCAAAAGAGTACGAGACCGCACATTGCGATCATAAGCGGACCGTCATTGTACACGCCGCGCCTAGCGGTGTGCAGCAATTTCAGGCCACAAGCTGCGGTATCGGTTCGCCGTGAACGTCGGTCAGACGCATGTGGCGCCCGTTGAAGTAATACGTCAGTCGCTTGTGGTCCATCCCAAGCAGATGAAGAATCGTCGCGTGGATGTCGTGGTAGGTGTAGACCGGGTCAATCGCCTTGTACCCGAACTCGTCGGTGTTCCCGATGACCTGTCCTCCTTGGATGCCCGCGCCGGCCATCCAAATGGTTAGCGCTCCGGGATTGTGGTCACGCCCGACGCCGCGCTGCGAAATCGGCATGCGGCCAAACTCCGAATGCCAGACGACCAGCGTCTCATCGAGCATGCCTCGCCGTTTCAAGTCGGTCACGAGCCCGGCCATCGGCTTATCCACTTCATACGCATGCTGGGTGTGGTTCTCGACGAGGTTTGAATGCGCGTCCCATGTGTCGATGTTCTGCTGTACAAGTGCGCCGTTATAGAGCTGGATGAAACGCACGCCGCGCTCGACAAGCCGACGAGCCAGCAGGCATTGCTTGCCGAAAGGCTCCGTCACCGGGTCATTCAGGCCGTACAGCGCCTTCGTCTCCTCACTCTCACCCTCAATGTCAACAGCGTCCGGCGCGCAGCCCTGCATTCGGTACGCGAGTTCGTACGAGGCGATGCGGGCAGCAAGCTCCGAGCTGCCAGGATATTTCTTCGCATGTTCCTCGTTCAGCAGAGCGAGGTGGTCGAGCCGGGCCCGCTGCTGGCCGGCCGTAACATCTGCCGGTGGATGCAGATCAAGAACCGGGTCGCCACTGGACCGAAACACCGTGCCTTGATAGGCGGCGGGCAGAAAGCCGCTACTCCAATTCGTCGGTCCGCTGAATGGTCCGCCCCTCGGATCGTAAATCACCGCAAAGGCGGGAAGGCTCTGGTTCTCAGTCCCGAGGCCATAGGTCACCCATGAGCCGACGCTCGGGAAGCCCATCCGCAACGAACCGGTGTTCCACTCGTAGTGCGCCAGTACGTGGTCATTCGAGCGCCCCTGGCAGGATCGTACCAGCGCAATGTCATCGACGATGCCCGCCACATGCGGAAACAGATTCGAGACGTTGGTGCCGTTCTCACCGAACTGCCGAAACCCGAACGGACTGCGCATCAATGGCCCTGGGTAGCCCTGTCGAACGCGCACGCGTCCCTTGCCCTCGAGCGGATGCCCGTGGAACTTTTCGAGCATGGGCTTCGGGTCGAACGTATCGACATGGCTGACGCCGCCGCTCATAAAGAGCGAGATCACTGACTTCGCTCGCGGCGCGAAGTGCGTGGGCCGGGGCGATACGGGCGTGGGAACCTCGACCCTGGACGAGCATGCCGAGTCGGGATCGGCGGCGAGCAAGTTCTCGTTGTTCAGCAGATAAGCCAAAGCCAATCCGCTGATGCCCTCGCCGGCCTTGAAGATGAGATCTCGCCGGGACATGAAACGTCGGCGTTGGGATCGTGCATTGTTGCCGGCAGACATGGGGAAGAGAAGTGCTAGTTCAAGTAGACAAACTCGTTGAGGTTAAGGATTACGTTGCAGAGATCGACTAGGGCGTCGCGTCCCGCGTCGTCAGAACCGCGGGCAGCGTGTTCATTACGTCGTTCGTCCAGAAAGGCCAGATTCGCTTCCAAGTCACGATCGCTCGGCGCATGGCTCAAGGCTATCTCGTAAGCCCCTGTAACGCGGTCTCCATCGCCGGGGCCGTGAGCCTCGGCGACGCGTTGCGCAAAGAGCCTCGCTTGACCCAGAAGGAAGGGGTTGTTGAGTAGCGTCAGCGCCTGCGTAGGCACCGTCGAAACGTTCCGCCGCTCACAAGTGATGTTCGGGTCCGGTTGATCGAAGACCTCGAACATCGGATAGCGCAGTCCACGCTTCCAGTATGAATAGATGCTCCGCCGCCAAACCGCGGGGCCCTCCTCGGTGAGAACCCACTTGCCTTTCCCGAATGACCGCCACACGCTCTTCGGGATCGGCGGGAAGAACGGCGTGCCACCCATCTCAGTGTTCAAGGACCCGGCGGCGTCAAGTACGATGTCGCGAATAACCTCCGCTTCAAGCCTGCGCTGCGGGAAATGCCAGAGGTAACGGTTCGTGGGGTCCTCGGCGTTGGCGTCGGGGTCTCCCGCCGCTGACATCTGATAGGTCTGCGACGACATGATGAGCCGGTGTATCGCCTTGATACTCCACCCTTGTTGCTGGAACCGCAGGGCCAGCCAGTCCAATAGCTTGGGATGCGTAGGCCTCTGACCGAGTCGCCCGAAGTTACCAGCTGTCGTCACCAAGCCCTTTCCGAAGTGATATCCCCAGATGCGGTTCACCATGACTCGAGCCGTCAAGGGATGTTTGTCTGATGTCATCCATTCCGCTAGCGCGCGCCGGTAGCCGGTCGTATCAGTCCGGTCCGAGGGACGGCTCGGTTGGAAATCCCCATCCCGATGCAATACCGAGAGAAACCCGGGCTCGACCTCGCGGCCCTTAGTGCGATGATCACCGGTCGGCAGGAGATGAGCCGTCGGATAGGAGAACGGCTTGCCCGCCATGGGTAGGAAGCTTCCTTCGAAGTCGTAAGACTCGCGCTCGCCCTTACCAGGTTTCACCTCGTCGCCGCGCCCATCGGGTGCGAAGCGATAGTCGCCGTCGCGGATACCCATCGCCATCGGGAGCGACTCCGGTAGAGCCTTTTCGATCTGTTTGATCTCGGACTGTAGCCGCGCAACCTCCGCTTTGTCTTCGGGTGTGAGCAAGTGTTTCACGGAGCCCGACCCAATTGACAGGACTTGCTCCGCTAGTAACTGCTGACCCGCCGTTAGCTTCTCCTCGGGCAAATGGACGGCGAGTTGAATGTCCTCAGGGAAGGTCTTCAGCTTCTCTTGGAATGCGATGTCCTTGTACGGTGCCTGAATCTCGGAGATACGCTGCTTCAGGGGCGCGGTCTGAGCATGTACCGCTGTTGTCTTCGCTGCGTGCGCTTCGACTTGATCCGTGGGCGCCAGCGGGTGGTCATACTGGACGTACGGGAAGAAGATCGCCATCATGCGGTAGTAATCAAGTTGTGAGATTGGGTCGAACTTGTGGTTGTGGCAGCGGGCGCAATCGACGGACAGGGCCAGGAAGGCCCGGCTCGTCGTGCCGATAATGTCATCGAGATAGGAGTAGCGATACTGCGGGTTATCCTTCTCGCGAAATCCCACCCGGGGCCCAATGCGATAGAAGCCCGTTGCGATTAAGCTGTCGTGCGTCGGGTTGTCCAACTCGTCGCCGGCAAGCTGTTCTCGCACAAACTCGTCGTAGGGTTTGTCTTCGTTGAAAGCCTTGATGACGTAATCGCGGTAGCGCCAAGCATGGGGGTAATCGTAGTCATGCTCGTAGCCGTGGCTGTCAGCATAACGGACGACATCGAGCCAATGGCGTGACCAGCGTTCCCCGTAATGGGGAGAGGCCAGGAGGCGATCGACAACCTTCGCAAACGCCTTCGGCGATGGGTCGTTTACGAAAACCTCAACCTCGCGAGGCTTTGGAAGTAAGCCGACGAGATCAAGATAGGCCCGCCGGATCAGCGTCCGGCGGTCGGCCGGGGAGGCAACTGTAAGTTCCTCGTCCGCCAGCCTACTAAACACGAACGCATCGATCGGATGCTCGCTATCCGTAGCGCTGAGAGGCGTATGCTCGACAGGCGATTGAAAAGCCCACCAAGTTTCGTTGTCTCCCTCAGATAAGCCAGTTTCGGCGACGTCAAACGGCGCGCCCTGCTCGACCCAATCGCGGATCGCCATGATCTGCTCATCTTCGAGTGCCCCGCCCAGTGGCATGGGCGGCCCGGCGCTGCCTGACACATGCAGGTACAGCAAGCTTTCTGATGGCTTGCCGGGGACCACCGCGAGACCGTGCTTGCCGCCCTGCAGAATGCTCTCCCGCGTGCGGAGGTCGAGATCCGACTCCTTCGCTCCATCGCCGTGGCAGACGTAGCACTGCTGCTTGAGAATCGGCTGGATGTCTTTGGTGTAGGAGACAGCGCCAGCCGCGGTGGTTCCAACGGTGGGAAGAGCCAGAAATGCGATCAGCGCGAGGCCCAGAGATAGGAATCCCGTCTTCCGGGGGCATCCCCTCGCCTTGGCGCTGCTTGGCGTCAGCGATGACACTCTCTTGGACGCAAGTGTACGGCGCTCCTCGAACCGGTGTCAATGAAAGATGAACCCGAGGTGGCGCGTTGCCTGGGTATCCACACCCCGCCAGACGGGTGCTGTGATCGCCGTGGAATCGTCGCGCTGGGTGAAGGATCAGTCGTCCTGTTCCCACGGCAGGCGGTCCGTGACCGGACAGACTTGCTGGACATTCGCGTCTATCTGTTCGCCCAGCTCTGCTAGGTGGTCGCCGCTCAGGTTCGTCTGAATCTCCTGGAAGAGTTGCCGCTCCTCGATGCGAATGTGCCGGTGCAGTAGTTCGCCGAATTCCTGGAGCAGCGGAATGCGGTTGCTGTCGTTGGCGGTTGCAAGTCGATCAATAAGCGACTCCAACGTACGGTGCTGCGCAATGAGGTCGTCAACAACCTGGTCTGATTCCAGTCGGGACCGCACCGCGGGAAAGAGTACTTTCTCTTCCACCTGAAAATGTCCCAGTAACTCCACTTCAGCCATCTGAGCCACTTTGCGGGAGAGCTCCCGAGCCTTCTCTTGCCTGGGCGACGCCGTGAGGCCCCGATCGATCAAGACGGTCAGGGCGAGGCCGTGCTGATGCTGGTGCGACAAGGGAATCAGGCTGGGATCCCGTAACATCCTCTCATTCTACGAACCCCACCTCACCACGGCTTGGCTGGTACAATTCACGCCATGCCGATCATCGACGTGACGCTCATGACAGGGCGCTCCTACGAAAAGAAGAAAGCTCTGATCGAGGGCCTTACTGATGCCACGGTACGCGCCCTCGACGTTTCACCTGAACGGGTTCGCGTTCTCATCCGAGAGATTCACCCCTCACACTTCGCCGTAGGTGGCGAGCCCAAGGGGGAACCCAATAAATAAGGCCTATCTCTCTGAAGATTCAGTGAGTTACTGCTATATATTGATACATGGTTGCAACATGCTGTAACTCCGTGTATGCTCTGTGTAGACGCCATTATGTCGACATAGCGTAACTACAGTGAGGGCACAGCATGCTGAGCGACAAGGATGTACGCGGATTCGAACCGCCCGCGACGGGCAACGCGATCCACTACGATGGTGGCGGCGGCGTCCCCGGCTTCGGGCTGCGGATCACCGCAAACGACGTTCGTGCGTTCGTGCTGTCGTACCGTTCCAAGGGCATAGCTCGGCGGTACACGATCGGGCGCTATCCCGTCTGGAGTGTCGCGGCGGCGCGGAAACGGGCGGCAGTACTGAGGCGGGCAGTGGATACCGGCGAGGACCCCGTACAGGACTAGCGGGACGCGGCAGAGAGGGGGATGCGGTTCGGCGAGCTTGCGAACCTCTACCTCGACCGCCATGCGGTGGGATTCAAAGATGGCGGCAAGGTTGTCCGGCGGCGGATCGAATCGAAGCTCAAGGGTTGGTGCTTGACCTGCCCCCTGAAAACGAATCCGAATCTTGAGAGAGAATCGAAGGATTCGGGTGTGTGTAAGGAGGCAGGAAATGACGAGGAAGCGATACACGAGCGAACAGATTATCCACAAGCTGAGGGA
>Ga0315336_1003512_pt1 | contig 20632 bp, 18 predicted proteins | sample ASW5metaG_FD_204512 | JGI IMG/M metagenome (GOLD analysis project Ga0315336, IMG submission 204512) | Ammonia-oxidizing marine archaeal communities from Monterey Bay, California, United States - ASW #5 | ecosystem: Environmental > Aquatic > Marine > Intertidal zone | place: USA: California... | reverse complement strand
CAGTGTTACGGCGAGCGTGTGTAAATGGATCTCGAGAAGGACACAATCTGGCCGAAGACCGCTTTAAGGCAGTACATTTGTGTACATCAGCTCAATGTGTTTTCAGGCAAACTTGCGGGCTACATCACGGACTACGTCAGTGCAAGGAGTGAAGCGTGAATAGCCCAGCGACTTGATCTTGTCAGTTAAGAGCTGAGTGTTGTGTGGCCGGGCAGCTTTTCTTGGTATGGATGTCAGCGAAGGCGTTAGTTGGTCAGTGGGTTCTCCTAAGACCTTCCCAACTTCTAACCCGACTTCGCGGATTCGGGAGTTGAGCGCACATAAGTCCTTTCTAACGAAAAGGCATATTCAAAATGTCTTCATTACAACCAAAGACTTTACGAAAGTCTGGAGTAGCGCCGAATTGTATGAGGCGATTGACGCGAATCATGACGCAGACGACACTGTGCTGAACGGCACATCTCAGAAAGCAGCCTGCCAACAACGTCATCGCCGCATACATTCGGCGTCGCCTTGCCCGGGTGCGCATCTTGTCGTAGTATAGACGTTGACACAAGGTGAACCATGTTAAAACGCATTTGGCAGACGGCGCGTACAGTATTTATCATCCTGGGAACGTTGCTGACGTTTTTCGCCGTCATTGAAGTTATTCGCGCGTACGAAGTATTGCGTGATCTGCATCCCGTCCTCGGCACTGCTTTTGCCTGGCTACTACTGCTCGGTGCCATAGCCTTCGGCATCTGGTATTTTGTAACACTTGGGAGACGATCCGGAACCCTTACTGCGCCCGCCGGGGTTGACCCCGCTATAGCGAAGGGGCGCAGTCTGCATCTGTACGCCCGATTTCAAATGCGTTTGCTGAGAAGACTTTCGCAGAACAAGCGTCTGTCGGATACGCAGCGTGAACACCTTCAGTCGCATGCGGACAAACTAAGGGAGGCCATGCGGGCAGTCGACGAGGAACCACTTGCCACAAAGGTTCTGGATATCCACGAGGAGATTATTCCACCCATTATCGCTCAGCTTGACCAGGACGCACAGGCGGAGGTCTCACGCTGCGTGCGAGATGTAATGCTTTTTGTGACGGTGAGCCCTTGGCGCAGCGTCGATCTGCTCGTTGTGTTGTACCGCAATCTGCGAATGGTCATGCAACTTACGGCAGTCTATGACACGCGTCCTTCTATACGCGGACAACTGTCGATCCTGCGCGACGTGTTCACCATTGTGGCGACCGTGAATTTCCTCAACTACGGCAGTAATCTGCTCCAAAACCTGGCGTCCTCGGTACCCTTGCTGGGCCGGTTCGCGGACGATATTGCTCAAGGCGTCGGTGCAGGATTGCTTACCTCGGTTGCTGGACATGCGGCGGTCGAAAGATGCCGGGCCTATCGCGGTTGGGACGCCGAGCAGGCTGAGGAATCGATCCGCGCGCGGCTTGTCGATTTCGTAACAGACGTCAAGATCATCGTAACCAACGATGTTCTCCAGCGCATACGTAAGCCGGTCGAGGCACAGATCCCGGAGGATGAGCGACCGCCCGATATGATCACGCGCATTCGTGACGGCATCACAACCGCGATGGATGAAACGACTGCCGCCATGGACTTCCTGATTGTGCGTCCCGTAACCGTGGCCGGTCGCGGAGTTGCCGGAGCCGGTGCTGCGCTCGGAAACGCGGTCGTGCAGGGCGGCGCCGCGACGTTCAAAGGCATCAATTCCAGCGCCACGGCGGCCGGACGATTGATCGGAGACCTGACCTTCGAGACGGGTCGGGCAGTGGGACGCGCTGTTGCCGGCACGGGAAGGATTGCAAAGAAGGGCACAACGGCAACGGTTCGCCGGGCGTCGCGGGTCATATCGAAACGACGCAATGGAAGCATACCTGAAGAAACAACCACGGAACCTCTTACGCGAAATCAGCGCGACAGTCTTGATCAAGACTGAAACGAAATCATCGTGACGTGCATAGATGACCCCCGAAAAGCAAACCAAAAAGGGTAAACCCACCCGCCTGCCGACACTGCTCAGCCTCGTGTATCCCGGCATAGGTCAGTTTGCGCAGGGTCGCCCGATTGCCGGAATTTTGTTTTTTGCCACGTGCACACCGGCGTTCATGATGTTTCTCGTGAACGCATTGAGACCTATTATAGGTGTCTATCGCCTGGCATTTTATCCTTCGGATCAGGCGAAGGCGCCCGGATGGAGCGGCATGCTGATCTGGTGCGTAGTTGTTTTAGTCATATACTTCATATCGATATGGGACACGAATCGCGCCTACCGACAGCAACGACGAAGTTGGTCGAGACAGACGCACCAGATTCCGCCCGATCTTCCCAAACGCTAATTCGTGATTATGTAGCTCTGCTGTGTATCGACATCCATACGGATGTCGATACCTCTGCGACAGAGGAATCCGTAAGGATCCCGTCAAACGATTGGCTTTGCGAAGCCCCCCTTCCCTGCTATACTGACGAGCATGGCTGAACATGACCATACACCCAGTACACGAACACGTTGGATTGGGCGCGGCGACATCTCACAGATCGAAGGCACGTTAAAACCGAGCGCCTACGTTGCCCGCGCCTACCAGCACCAAAAAACGCATGGTGGCACACTTCCCTCGTGGGCAGATAAGCAGGCAAACGGGAGATGGCTTTTTGATGCGGCTTACATCCACCGCGACGCCACACACAATCGTGACACGATTGGTATCAGCGAAGCCGCAAAGCTCGTGGGCGCCACGCGTAGAACCATTCAGACCTGGATCGATGAAGGGATTATCCCCACGGGTGAACATGCCAAGGGCCAGGCTCGCACCATTTCACGTACGCGGTTCATGGATATGTTGCCATCCCTGAAAGAGCGATTGCAGACGGCTTCCGTCGTGGGGTACCGAACCAAACATGGGCTTCCCGTTGACGACGCTGTCGTTGAACAGCTCGAGCACGAACGCATTGAGCGTGAAAAAACGCGGCGGGAATCTCAGGAAAAAGAACGGCGGGAGCGGACGTCAACACGACGCGAGTCCCAACTCAAGGCCCGACTTGAAAAGAAAGCAGCTGAAAAAGAGGCCAGGTTGGCTGCAAGAATCAACCGCAAACTTGTCGCAGCTGAGCGGTCTCTTTCGGATACTCGAAAAAAGAAATCGATGGCTGAGCGTAACGTCGCCGCGCAAGCCGATCGAACACTAGCAAGCGCCAAGACCATGAAAGCCCTGAAGGCTGAATACGAGCGCAAACTTACCAGGGCCGACAAGGAAGGACGCAAACGCGAATCCCAGCACCGGGCTTGCGCCCGAAAAGCAGAGCGACTGTCTGCACGCGAAACCAGCCTGGCTTCGGACATCGACGCGTTGCGCGATGCGCTTGAAGCCCAGCTACAGGCATATCGGCGTCAAAGTGCTCAGGCCATAGCCGCCCAGTTGCGGGAAGCGCGCAAAGAGCAGCTTGAGGCGTCTCAAGCCCCGTCGACTGCCAAAAAGCCAAAGGTGACCGTCAACCGTGTACGCAGGAGCGCGGAAGCCATTGCGACACGATTGAACAACGCCCGCGATGTGCGCGTGCGCGAGACGACGCAGGAAAAAGCAGCGGCACGTATTGCTTCCGGAATCGCCGCGGATATGCCCGATGACGATGTCGGGCGAATCGATGGAGCAATTCTGTTTAATGAGATCGCCGAACAAAACGACATCGCTTCCGACATCCGGATCAAGATTACGCGGAAATTTTTTAGCAGCAAGACCACGTCTCGGCGTGACACTTGATACCGGCCCCCGCTATGGTCACTGTCACGACCCATGATGCCCGATCTCTCACGCAATGAATTTCTGGTTGAGGAGCACTCCGGACTACTCCAATCGGCATTCGATTTTGATATTCGAGACCCGAAAACCGGAGAAGTTCTTCTGCTCTGCCGAGAGAAAGAGCCGCGAGGCTTCACCCGGTTTCTGCGGTATTCCGAACTGAAGCGTACGACGCCATTCGAGCTACGGGTGACGACTCCGGCTGACCAGCCCGTGATGACCGTATCGCGCGGGGTTCCAATAATGGCTTCGCGCGTTCGGGTAACCGACGATGATGGGATACTGATCGGCGGATTCAAACAGAAACCTTTTTCAATAGCAGGCGCCTTCGATGTACTTGATGCACGCGGGCAACGTGTGTGCCGCCTGCGGGGGCGTTCTCCGGGCAAGGAATTTGATTTCGTTACCGACGACGATGTCGTTCTGGCCAAGGTAATGAAACAATGGGCCGGCCTGCGCAAAGAGCTGCTTACCAGTGCCGACAACTATCTGCTTCGAGTGGACTCGGCAGTGCCCGACGACGGAACCATCCGGCGTCTTATCCTTGCTTCCGCCCTCTGCATCGGTATGGTTGTCAAGTTTGAGCTACCGTAGAAGAACAGAAAGCGCGGCGGAAACACTTAGTCCCCACCCTAAGCCGGAACGATTCAGAACGTATGGCATCGCGATGTTACGAGTTAATGAGCTCCTGAATCTTATGTGCTTTTGTGACGTGATGCCACGGCCAACCCTTCAGTGGATTCGTTTGAGAAGTCTTTTTCCCTCGCCCAGACGCGAAAGCGTCGGGGCGAGGTGGCAACCGCGGCATGCGTTTGGGTGCCCGATCCGGCCGAAGGCAGGTGAGGGACGCGAATTTGGTCGTCCAGTTTGCCCCGGGTTCAAGGCGCCGGGGGCCGAGGTGTACTCGTGTACCTGAAGCCCCCGGGAACGCAGAAGCCGGGGCGAAATGGGCGGCCTAATTCGCGCCAAACGCATGACGCCGCTTTACGGACAGCGTCCATCGCCGAATTGTTCCGGCTAAGTGTCCTGGCCTGTCGGCAAAGAGGCCTTTGAAACGATTCCACTGAATGGTTAGCAGTGGTGTCATCGCAAAATCGCGTATAACAAACACTAGGAAAGAACTTCATGAGCACCAGGTTAAGTTTCTACGGGGCCGCGGGCAATGTTACGGGCTCCTGTTATCTGCTGGAAATTGATCGGCAGCGCATTCTCGTTGACTGCGGCATGTACCAGGAGCGGGACTATCGTACGCGCAACTGGGATCCATTCCCCTTCACCCCTGCTGATGTCGACGCGGTCCTGTTAACACATGCTCACGTTGATCACTGTGGCCTGCTTCCCAAACTTGTGCGGGACGGTTTTAAAGGTAGGATTTATTGTACGTCGGCCACGGTTGACATCGCTCGCATCATCCTGCTCGATTCGGCACGCATCCAGGAGGAGGATCTCAAACACAAACGGCGTCGGCACGAACGGGCAGGCAAAACGAGTCCATTTGAGTACGAACCCATTTATACGGTTGCAGACGCGGAAGCGACACTGTCGCACTTTACTGAAAATGATTTCGACCAGACGCTTACGTTGGGAGATCTTGAAATCGATTTTCACGTTGCGGGACATATTCTTGGTTCCGCTTCGATCACGATCAAGATCCCGAACGGAAAGGAATCCAGAACACTGCTGTTCTCAGGGGATATCGGGCGCTGGGAGACGCCTATCCTCAAGAGTCCCACAGAATTCGAGGACGCCGACTATGTGGTCATGGAGTCGACGTACGGCAATCGATCGCACGAAGCCCAGGAAAGCGTACCGGGTGCAATCGCTGACGTCATCAACCAGACCTGCGAAGCGGGAGGGAACGTGGTCATTCCAAGCTTTGCGGTCGAGCGGACGCAGGAATTACTCTATCACTTGAGCGGATTACTGGAGCAAGGCCGCATCCCGAATTTGGTTACCTTTGTCGACAGTCCAATGGCCACGCGCGTCACAGAGGTCTTCAGAAGGCACCTGGAGTATTTCGACCAGGAAGCCAAGGAACTTCTCGAGCGGGGCGTCCACCCATGCGATTTTCCGAATTTGCATCTCTGTCTCTCCGTAGCACAATCCAAGGCAATCAATCATATAAAGAATTCGTGCATCATTATAGCCGGCTCGGGAATGTGCACGGGTGGCAGAGTCAAACATCACCTCGCCGCAAACATCAGCCGCCCCGAAAGCACAGTTCTGTTTGTCGGATACCAGGCCGTGGGTACACTCGGAAGAATTATACTCGAAGGCGCCGAGAAGATACGCCTGTTCGGTGAACAGCACACCATGCGCGCTCGCGTCGATAGGATTAACGGGTTTTCCGGTCACGCTGATCGCGAAGAGCTGCACCGTTGGATCGATGCACTCGATCGCAAACCGCGACACGTATTCGTCACGCATGGAGAGCCCGATGCATCCCAGGCACTCAGTGAGCGCATCAGTAACGAAATCGGATGTCCCGCGACAGCGCCGGCATATAAAGATGGCGTTGTTCTTGAATGACGAGGGACTTTGCCCCTGAAGAATCCATATACGATTGAATCAGATATATACTTAAAAGAATCGTGCTCGTCTCTTCATCAGAAAGTCGTAGTAAGACCCGAAACGCGCCCACGCCATCACGGGCGCCGCGGCTCGACGGAGCTCGCCGAAGTCAAGCAGCGCCCCTACACCCAATCCGTCAATGTAGGGGCGTCGCTCGCCGACGCCCGGATGGGATTGCGATTCCCAAACGGATGAGACTACGATACTAACGACGCCAAGATACGATCATGCCAGACGATCAAAACATAGAGCCGCGACGATCGCGACTGTTGAGTCTGCCCAATGAAGAGGTTACTGATCTCCTGCAACCGTGCAACAGCCTCATCGTGTCGAGAGTCCGCTACCGTCACTCCGCGGCTTGCTTCTGGCCGCGGTTAATCGATGAGGTACGCCAGATGTTTCCCGGTTACTCACGCATCGAGTTGACCAGCGTGACCTCCGAGTCGATCGACCCGATGCGCCTCGACCCCCAACGCGAGTTGGAAAATGACATGCAGGATCTGTTGGACAAAGATTTGGAACAGGTGATTTCGCAGACAATTACGGAATTGGAAATGTTTGGTGCACCTCCACCTGTACAAATACGCGTGATGGAAACTTCGCTGGAGCGCTATTCGGGCCAACTGCCACCTGACTCCGTGGACGCCGAAACACTGACCTACCTGATTGCGTGGCTATTGGAATGGGGACGCGTCCCACATGATGTCTGGAATCGCGACGAGTTGGATGCCCAGTTTGTTGCGCGCGATTCCGATCGCGGCGTCGCGTATCATATTGCATTCAATATTAACTGCCGACATCTCAGCGAAGGGCTCTACCGCCGCACCGTTGATCTCCGACCTACCGTCGCACCGACGGAGTAAAGCGGGTAGGCACGCAACACCGCATCTTCGTCGGAGAGTCTCTTCATCATCATAGACGCGCAGATATGCGGGTTAAGAACTCTCGCGGCGTCATAATCTCAACGTCCTCAACCGTCTTCAATCCCAGCAAGTCGCGGTCGCCGGTAACGAGGAAGGCGGCTCGACCCTGCAGAGCGGTCTCGATATACATGTAGTCATCCGGATCGGGACATTGCGGATACGTTTCGGTGCCTGCAATCTCCACGACGTCACCAACAACCACTAACGAAACGATCGCGAGCTCGATCTCCTCGTCTGACAACTTGATCGCTCTGCGTACTCGTGCATACGCGACCACGCGCCGGAGTTCATCAAGGATGGGATTCGAGAAAACGGGCATTACCCGATCTCGCACGATGCGAACTAAAATCTGCCCGGGTGGCCCTTGCGGACGCATCAGTGCGCTTGCAATTACATTGGCATCCAGCACAGCCCTGAGGGGCTCGGCCTTGGCCATCATCGCCGTTTGCGCGTCGAGTGCTTTGCTTCGTCAGCAAGCTGATCGGCTTCACGTTGACTCAACGTTGGGCGTTTCGCAGTCATTGCCTGGGTGAGCTGCAGTTTGGCGGCTTCCTTCATCTGCGCCCACTTTTCGTAAGGCACCATCGCCGCCAGCGGCTTACCCTTGCGCTCAATAATGTATTCGTCATGCCGCAGGGCTACGCGATTCAGCAAGTCGCCCAGACTGCCACGGACTTCAAGAGTTGATATTCTTTTGAGCATAAGATTTGACCTGTCTTAACTATAATAACTATTATAGTTACTATATTTTCCTTGTCAAGGGTTCGATCAGGACTGCCCGACAATCCGTACAAGCTGCGGTCGTACGTAGCGCTGATTTCCAATCGGCGCAAAACTTCGCCGAATGCTTGTCCTATATTAGGATCGAGCGTCTGCATTTGTCGCCGAATGCATGTCCTACGTAGTCCCCAGCATCTGCGCCTGCGGACGGAGTAGGATCCACGAGCGAACAATTCGACGCTACTTCCACTACTTGTCTGGGCATGTGTCAGATCACCCAAAAGTGCCTTTTTTTTCTCATATTTCAGCAAAAAATCGGGTGGAAAATTGACCCCATCCCAGTATGTGCTATGATATCTACCGCAGTCAGGGCGCAACAAGGTAAGTGAAAATTTCACCCTCGGGGGGCGATGATGACGAAGTTCTTTTTCCCTGCCTGTATTCTGTTCTGCACCTTCTCGGTCCACACCTTGGCGCTGACGCGCACCAGCGAGACCTATCGTGTCACGACTGAAATCGCTGACTCCGGCGGACAGCGTGTGTCCAGTGCGACAACCGTCATCGACGGCAGCCTGGGGGCTTTTATCGGCATATCCAGCAACGGCGCGGGCACACAGAGTGCAAAACAAGGTTATATCGGGCAGCTCTATGATCTTGTATCGGTCGAAGCGTCGGCCGACCCGGCCACAGTAGATGAAAGCGCGACACGTCAGCTCGAAGCCGTTGGCGTCTTTGATGACGATACGCGCGGCGAGTTGGAGAGTAATCCTGCCTGGCTGGTGTTGAGCGGTCCGCTGGCATCGATCGATGGATCTGGTCTGGCTACGGCCGAAACCGTTTATGAGGACACCGCCGCCGACGCGGCCGCGGCGTTCTTCGGACTGACCGGAACCGTGGCGTTGTTGGTCGTTAATACCAACAATGACGATTTCGGCACGTATGCGGGAGACGGCGTACATGACGACTGGCAGGTGCAGTTCTTCGGTGTTGGGAATCCTGATGGTGAAGCGGATCAGGATCCGGACATGGACGGCGGAGACAACACCTATGAGTGGGCGACCGGAACGATTCCGACGAACGCGTTGTCGTTATTTCAGATGGCAATCGAGGAAGTCGTTGGCGACCCGAATCAGGAGGACATCGTTCTTGATCCCACTTTCATCGATCGCACCTATGCTGTGGAAGGTTCCGAGGATGCTATCGGCAACATCTGGGATTTGCTCGACGTTGTTTCTGAAACGACGAACGGAACGGAACTGACCGTCCGCCACCTCAATGCCACGAACCGGTTTCTGCTTTACCGCACAAGGGTGACGTACACGCCATAGGGGGGATTAGGAAGGGGGGCGTGGCACCTAAACCCAAGAAGACTAACCACCCGCGCTCCCCGCGCTGGAGTGCCCGAGTTCACGGAGAAGACTTAATGTAACTACGTGTCGTGAGAGTGACTCATCAGCTCTGAGTCCTCCATGCGCACCGTTGCGTTAAATTGGCGCATCTGCGCCAAATTAACGCAACACCTCGTGGTGGAGATTTGAAGTGAATCCGCTCTGTGTCTCCGTGCCTCGAGCGTAGCGGGTGGTAAGAATTTTCGAGTTTAATCACAGTTTACCAAACAGAAAAAGGAGGACAGACAATGAGAAGACATACATACACATATATACTCACAGCGGCATTGATTGCCTTGGCCAGTAGCGCTCTGGCTGTGCCGCAATTCGTCAATTACCAGGGCCGGGTGGTCGTGGACGGGACGAACTACACCGGCACCGGTGAATTCAAAATGGCGCTGTTGGACGATTCGGGCGATGTCGTGTGGAGTAACGACGGCGTCAGTCCAGTGCCGGCGGCCTCTGTCTCGCTGCAAGTCACGAAAGGCCTGTTCTCGGTCGGGCTTGGTGATGACAGTCTGGCGAACATGACCTTGATCCCGACATCGGTCGTCACCAACGATACGCCACTGCAGCTTCGGCTATGGTTCTCTGACGGCGGGGGTTTTGAGCAACTCAGCCCGGACGTTGCTTTCGGCTCAGTTCTACACGCTTTCGAAGCTGTGTCGGCACAGGATGCATCGACGCTGGAAGGTAACAGCGCAAGCGCTTTTGCCACTTTGGCACACAGTCATTCCGATGCCGAGGTGGATGATAACATCACAGTCAGTGCTTCGGGTGATGTTGCAGACGGCGCGCTCAGCACAAACGTCAGTTTGCTGGGGCAGACGATCGAATCTTCCGAAGTAACAGATAATTCATTGAACTTCATTGATTTCGACGACGCATTGGACCTGGATGCTGTCACCACAGTCGACTTGGGAAGCTTCAACATGAACTTCGACCTGTCCGACGCCGGTAATCTCAACTTTCAAGACTCCGGCGTTAACATATTGCAGTTCGCGAATGACGGAACCCTCTATCACGGCGACGATATGTATTGGCGCGATGGCAACGTCGCGGGCACAACCCTCATGTTTTTCAATGATGACAGTAACGACGGAAGGCTCAGGATTTACGAAAACGGAATTGCATCTGTGGATCTGGACGCGAATACACAGTTTGTATTTAATGAGCAGGGTCTTGATCGCAATTTCCGCATAGAAAGCGATACGGATGCCAATGTGTTCCGTGTCGATGCGGGCCTGGATCGAGTTGGCATTGGCGACAGCGCGCCGGCGGAGAAACTCACAGTAGCAGGCAACGTGGCTCCAACTAGCGACGATGCACACGACCTGGGCAGCTCCAGCCTGCGCTGGCGGGACGTCTACCTTGCCTCGAAAATCGACTTCAGCTCCGACCTGGAATTCGTCAGTGGCTCAGTAACCGGTCTGGTCATCGAAACCGACGGCGACGTGGTTGTGGGGGGTATTCTCTCCGGTGACGGCTCAGGTCTTACCAACCTTCCGGCAGATGCCGATGGCGACCCGAGCAACGAGATTCAGACCCTCAGCATCATCGGGTCCACTGTGACTCTATCCGGCGGCGGCGGTTCCGTAGACGTACCGGCTGGGGATATTACCGGGGTCAACGCAGGCTCCGGCCTTACAGGCGGCGGGACCAACGGTGACGTCTCGGTGCATGCGAACGTCGGCAACGGCCTTAACGTGAACGTTGACACCATCAAACTGGGCGGTTCACTGACCGAAGCCACAACAGTCACCCTCGGAAGTTTCGCAATGAACTTCGAACTGTCCAGTACGGGTGACCTCAACATTCAAGATGCCGGGAACACCATGACCCAATTTGGTGACGACGGAATCCTCTACCACGGAGATGATATGTACTGGCGCGATGGCAGCGTCGCCGGCACGACTCTCATGTTTTTCAATGATGACGGTAACGACGGAAGGCTCAGGATTTATGAAAATGGAGTTGCCTCAGTGGATTTGGACGTGAATACACAGTTTGTGTTTAATGAGCAGGGTCTTGACCGCGATTTCCGTATCGAAAGCGATCTTGATGCCAACGCGTTGCGTGTAAATGCAGGGCTCAATAACGTAGGTATCGGTGACAGCGCGCCGGCGGAGAAATTCACCGTGGCAGGTAACGTGGCACCAACCACCGACGATGCGCATGACCTTGGTACCGCTGCTCTTCGCTGGCGGGACGTCTACCTGGCCTCAAAGATCGACTCCAGCTCCGACCTAGAGTTCGTCAGCGGCTCTGTGACTGGTCTGATCATCAAAACCGATGGCGACGTATCAGTGGGAGGGATCCTCTCCGGTGACGGATCAGGACTGACCAATGTAACGCCTATGATCAACTCGGTGACCGATACTGAGATCCTGGACGAAAGCATTACGGCTTTGGATCTGGCAGATAACTCGGTGACGGAAGACGAGATTGCTATGGACGCGGTGAAGACCAGCGAAATTGCTGCGGATGCGGTCACTGACAGCGAAATTGCGACGGGCGCCGTCGGCTCGAGTGAAGTCCAGGACGACACACTCGGCTTTTCAGATTTCAGGGACATCATGACTCTTGATGCCAATACCGAAATCAACCTCGGAAACTCAAGCCTAGAGTTCGATCTCACTGGAACGGGCAATCTACTCATCCAAGACGGCGGCGTCGCATTTGCATCTTTCTTCAACAACAGAGATATCATCTTCGACAATAATACATTCGCTTTGGACAGTTCCCTCAGTTCGATTGGCATCGGCACCGCCACTCCGGACGGGAAGCTTCACGTACGCCAGAGTGCGGTGGCTGATATCTTCAATCTTTACGATTCCTCGGTAAACGTGCTGTCGGTCCTGGACGGTGGTGATACATGGATAGATTCCACGACGACCTTTTATGTCGATGCATCTGCAGACTCGGTCGGTGTCGGCACAGCGTCGCCGACAAAGGAGCTGGACGTCGATGGCGAAGTTCGCGTTCGCACACTCCCGTCCATGGCAGGCACTGAGTTAGTTGCAGACGGAAGCGGAAATCTTGGATTGCTGTCAAGTAGTGCACGATACAAGACGGCGATTCGCGACCTGGATGCTGACACGGACGCCATGATGGAGCTCAGACCCGTTCGATTTGCCTGGAAAGAAACCGGTCATGAAGAAGTTGGCCTGATCGCCGAAGAAGTAGCCGAAACAATTGATGACCTGGCTCGCTACAACCAAGACGGTCAACCGGAAGGCGTCCATTACCGCATGCTTTCTGTCTATCTGCTTAAAGCATTCCAGTTACAGCAGGAGAATATGGACAGACTAGCGGCGGAAAACGTTGAGCTGCAAAAAAGACTGGATCGTCTGGAGAAGCGACTGTAGTTGCTCTACTTGAGATACAGGGCATCCTCGCCGTTGACATGGCAGACTCGGCGTGCGGGGTCGCCGAATGCATTCGGCGTAATATTCTCCCAAATTTCGCGAGCGAACAATTCGGCGCTACGGCGTGCATCACGAGATTCGACGAAACGCATCGCCTTACGTAAGGCTTACGTAAGCCTTACGTAAGACACTACACCAAATCATCCTGGCTGGAAAAATGCTTCGCGCAGCGTTCGGCCCATTCGCCTGCGGCCTGGTCGGGAGTCAGTTCGCGTCCGTGTTTGGCCAGTTGTGAACGGCGGTAGGTTTCGATTCGGCAAATCTGTTCGAGAACGTAGGCGTGCGCGCGTTTGCTGGCGCCTTGGAATTGGATGCCGCTTGAAAATGCATAGCCGCTGTCTTCCGCCCCTTCGAATGTCCAGACAACTTCGCCGTTTAAGGGTTCCGCACGCTCGACCAAGGGAATTTCCACGTCCACGCGATCGCCGGGATCGTGCTTGCGAGGCGTGCTGAAACACAACCCTCCGTGGCTGAAGTTGCGCAACGCACCGAAACTTTCTTCGCGCTGACCTTCGGGGTATGCATGAACCGGAAATTTGGCTGGATGCCTTATGTGCTGACGTCGCTCATGCATTTGCATCGCCGCCCCCATCCACTGCCCTCCGGTTAGTTTTTCATTTCGGCGTATGTGAACATCGCGTTGATACACGACAGTGCGCGTTCACGTATATCAGCATCAATCTCGATCCGGTCTTCTTCATCGGGATTCTTAAGTACGCGTAGAATGTCCTCGAGCCGATTTGACTTCATATAGCGGCACTCTACGCAGGGGCCGATAAATTCTTTGTGCGGCATTTCGACCTGCGCCCGTCCTGCAAGACCGCATTCGGTGAGCAGCAGGTAAGCCTCGTCATCGGTTTCACGTAGATACTGCATCATGCCCTTCGTGCTGGCCACATGATCCGCCTCGGCAATGATATCCGGGCTGCATTCCGGATGACTCAGCACCTTCAGTCCGGGATATTTGCCTTTCAGGCGCTGGACGCGATCTAGGTCAAACTGTTGATGGACGTAGCAAGTCGCGTCGTATATTTGAACATCCTTATCCACGCCGCGCGCTTTCATTTCATCTTGGACGTTTTCACCCATTAGCTTATCAGGCAAAAAGTAAATCTTGTCGGTCGGCAAGCGTTCAACAATATCGTACACGTTGGAACTCGTAACACAGACGTCACACTCGGCCTTTACGGCGACCGACGTGTTGATATAGCAGATGAAGGTGTGCTCCGGGAATTGATCGCGCAAACGTCGCACGTCCTCGTCCGTGATCGCGTCGGCCAGAGAACAACCATTGGTCTTGCTTGGAATGTAAACGGTTTTATCGGGATTCAGGATCTTGGCCGTTTCCGCCATGAACTTTACTGCGGCAAAAACGATAATATCTGCGTCGGTCCCTTTAGCATCCTTGGCAAGCTTGTAAGAATCTCCGACGAAATCGCCCACACCGCTGGTGATTTCAGGATGCACATAGTAATGCGTAAGAATGACCGCATTCTTTTCACGCTTGAGCGCATTGATCTCGTCGATCAGGGGGGCCACTTCGCGACAGCGTTCCAGCGTGTAATCCGCTTCGCTGCCGACGGACACTGGCCTCAACTGCTCGTAGAGCGCTTCGGCCGTGGACTCTGCAGTCGCCGTTGGCATGTTGTCACCTTCCTCGCAACACTCGCCACTGATTAGATTTCAACAATTTCGACGTTGATCCGGGGTTCAAACTCCTCGCGAAGAATCTCCTGAATGATTTCCAGCGTACCGGATGTGGATGCGGGGCAAGAGCCGCAGGTTCCCAGGTAGTTCACATGCAATCGATGTGTGTCGGGTTCATAATCGACGAGCTCGAGCTCACCGCCGTGGCTGCGAATGTAGGGTCGTATGGTCTGCTCCAGGATACCGTCGATCACGGCCAAGTCACCCGCAGGCAGTTGCGCCGGTACGGCGTCCCTGACCATGGCAGGATCGTGATTCGGCAGTTCCGCTTCCAGAACCCGTCGAACCCTTTGCTCGAGTTCCGTCCAATCCGTTCCGCGCGTGGATGTGATCGTGATCACGTTGCCGGAAAGGTACACTTCACTGATGCCCTCATCTCGCACCAACGACGCGGCCAACGGAACGTGCTCGCACGCCTTGGGGTCGTTAAACGTCACGCCTTCACCCTTGCGCACGTCATCCCCGAAGATGAATTTTCGCGCGCGCGGATGCGCGGTCGGCTCTACAATAATGTCAGTATCAATTTTCATTATTTACAGTCGCGACATTCAATCAGGGCGAAATACCATGCGATGCCGCGCCAACCACTACATTTTGCCCTCGGTGGAAACCACGTCATCGCCGTCAAGGGCACTTCGCAAGGCATGCCAGCAGAGCGCAGCGCACTTGACCCGCGCGGGGTACTTCCACACCCCGGAAAATACAGCGAGTTTTCCCAAATTGCAAGATTTGTCGGGCTCATTGCCGAGGATCATTCCGTGGAATTCCTTAAACAATTCCCGCGCTTCGGCTTCTGACTTGCCCATGAGTTCCTCGGACATCAACGAGGCTGAGGCCTTGGATATCGCACATCCGTGGCCTTCATAGGCGACCTCTCGAATGACGTTTTCGTCATCCACTTTCAAGAAGATCGTGTACTCGTCTCCGCAAAGCGGGTTAAGCCCTTGCGCCTCGTGGGTTGGATCGTCGAGCTTCCGGAAATTGCGGGGGTTTCGGTTGTGATCGAGGATGACCTGCTGATAAAGCTCGTCGCTCACTGTCATGTCAACAACTCCTTCACACGCAAGACGCCATCGATCAGACGGTCGACATCGTCGCGCGTATTGTACATGGAAAACGATGCTCGCGCGGTGGCCGCAATGCCAAAACGTTGCATGACCGGCTGGGTGCAGTGATGCCCGGCGCGAATTGCAACACCGACTGAATCGAGAACTGAGCCAATATCATGCGGGTGCACGTCGTCAACCAGGAATGAAAGAATTGCGGCCTTTTCGGGCGCTGTGCCATATAGCTGGACACCGGGTAAGTCGGTCAAGGCGGCGGTGGCTACTTCTCTTAACGTCTCTTCATATTGGCTAATTTGATCGATACCGATCTCGTTAACGTATTCAACGGCGGCCCCTAACCCGATGACGCCTGCAATGTGCGCCGTGCCGGCCTCGAACTTGTAGGGCAAATGATTGTACGTTGTCTTTTCCATAGTGACTGAAAGAATCATGTCCCCGCCGCCAAGGAACGGCGGCATGGCTTCCAACAGTTCGCGTCTACCGTAAAGCACCCCCACGCCCGTAGGCCCAAAAAGTTTATGACCCGAGAAGGCGAGAAAGTCGCAGTCGAGCGACCTGACGTCAAGCGGTCGCGAGGTGATCGCCTGAGCGGCATCAACCAGCACGCGGGCGCCAGCGTCATGCGCCAGCCTGATGACGCGCTCAATCGGATTGACCGTACCGAGCGAATTCGAAACGTGGACCATGGACACCAGGCGCGTTCTCGGATTCAGCAAGGCTTCGAAGGCATCAAGGTCGATTTCTCCCGAGTCCGTGATGGGGACAACTCTTAGTTCGCACCCCACCCTGTCGTGCAGCATCTGCCACGGAACAATGTTCGAATGATGTTCCATGTTCGAAATGATGATCTCGTCGCCTGCCTTGATGAATGCGGCTCCGTACGCCCCGGCGACGAGATTGATTGACGCCGTTGTGCCGCTGGTGAATATGATTTCCGCGCGATCTTCTGCATTGATGAAGGTTTGCACGGTGTCTCGCGCAGCCTCGTACGCCTTGGTGGCCTTTTCGCTGAGATAGTGCAGTCCCCGGTGTATGTTCGCGGATTCTTCGCGATAATGCTGGTTGATGGTATCGATAACGATCTGCGGTTTCAGCGCCGTCGCAGCACTATCAAGATACGTCAGCGGATGGTCCCCCACAGTTTGATGCAGTGCGGGAAATTCGGAACGAATCCGGTCAATGGGGTAGGCACTCATTCGTGAGCCCCTCAGTTTGCGAAATACGAGTCGAGCAGGCCGTGCAGGCTCTCCTGCAGAGGCTTATTACCAAGCAAAAAGAGAACATCCTCGACGAACCCGCGCGACAACACCGCAATCGCTTCGTCCTTATTGACGCCCCGACTCATCGCGTAGAAAAGCTGGTCCTCGTCGATCTGGCCAATCGTCGCACCGTGCGTGCACTTGACGTCATCATTCTGTATCTCAAGTTGTGGCTTCGTATTGACCTTTGCGTCCCGGCTTAGAAGAAGGTTTTGATTCAACTGGACGCCGTCGGTGTTGACGGCACCAGGCTGAACGACTACGGCGCCGTTAAACACGGCGCGACCGGAATCGTCGAGAATACCCTTGTATCGCTGCCGGCTGTAGCAACGCGGGACACGGTGATCGACAGTGGTATGATTGTCGATGTGCTGCTTGTCTTTAACCGCGTAGAGGCCGTTGAGATGCACTTCGGCCCCCTGTCCGTCGAGGCCTGCGTACAATTCGTTGCGGGCAAGGCGGCCGCCACGCGAGAAATCGAAGTGCATGACATGACTATCGGCCATCTGGGATGACCGGATGAGCCCGTAATGAAAGGCGTCGGGCGCCTCGGACTGAATCTTGCAGTAGGTTAACTTCGCGTTTTCGGCGACGCGAATGTCGGTAACCGCGCTCGTGAAGGAACTCGCCCCGGGGCCGCCGATGTGGCTTTGCACGAGAAACGCCTGGCTTGAGCGACCGGCGTCAACAATCACGCGCGGCGCCAGTAGCGCGTTAGGAACGGTGCCCGTGGTGAGGAACAGGATGTGCACGCGTTTCTCGATGACGGCATTGTCCGCGATTTTCACCCAGACGCCTTCCGAACCGAAGGCTTGGTTGAGCGACGGAAACGCGTCGGACTTTCCGAAGGCGGACGATTCAAGCCGGCTCTTCAGCAACTCCCCTTCACCATTCGCCATGGCGTCTTTAAACAATGTCAGCTCGAGCCCGGCTGCGGCTTTCGCGGTCGAGTGTTCCCGTGACAGCGCACCGTCGACAAAGATGAACTCGATTTCATCCTCCCGGTGTTCGCCGATCAGGCTTGAAACATCGGGAAGCGGCGCCGGCTGCGGCAACACGAATTCCGTCGACGTTATGGGAGCTACATTGGTGTACTTCCAGTGCTCCTGACGCACAGTCGGAAACCCGATGTCGCGAAACCGGGAGAACGCCGTTTCGCGCTGGTGGGTGCGCCAATCGGGCTCGCCGTTCTCACGGCCCTTCTGCAGTGCTGTCTCGAACAGGGAAGAAAAGTGTTGAATAGCGGTTTCGCTCATGATCCCAGACTCCGCTGCGTTCCTCTAATTCAGCAGCCAGTCATATCCTTTACTTTCGACTTCCTCCGCGAGTGCGTAGTCGCCGGATTTTACGATCCGACCGTCTTTGAGCACATGCACGTAATCAGGCCGAATGTATTGCAGGATACGCTGGTAATGTGTGATCAGAACCATGGCATTGGTATCGCTGCGCAGCTGATTGACGCCCTCGGCGACAATTTTCAACGAGTCGATGTCGAGCCCGGAGTCGGTCTCGTCCAGAACGGCCAGCCTTGGACCCAGTACCGCCAGCTGGAGAATCTCGTTGCGCTTTTTTTCGCCGCCTGAGTAATCGACGTTAACCGGCCGATCGACGTACTCTTCGCCAATTCCGACCAGCTTCATCTTCTCCTTGAGCAGATCATCGAAATCGAGAGGATCCAGTTCGGGAACACCCTGGTGCCGGCAGACCGCGTTAAAGGAAGCACGCAGGAAAACCGCATTGCTTACGCCGGGGACTTCAACAGGATACTGAAAGGCGAGAAAAATTCCTTCGCAAGCGCGTTCGTGTGGTTCCATTTCGGCAAGATCGCGCGTCTTGCGATTGACCTCGTATTCGATTGTGCCGCCCGTGATTTCGTAATCCGGATGTCCGGCAATGATCCGGGCAAGCGTACTTTTGCCGGAACCATTCGGGCCCATCACGGCATGCAATTCACCCGCTTTGACGGAAAGGTTGATTCCTTTCAGAATCGTTGTGCCATCAACGACACTTGCGCTCACATCCTTGACTTCCAGCATCTCTCTCTTCCTTTCGGGGAAACCGCACGCGGTCGGCGACCGCATCGGATCAATTTCGTGTGCGGGCCCCTCACCAGGTTTCCTGTCGGCTGTCAGCCGGCCTGCACACAGCGTGTTCCTCTGCAATCGGCAGTCAACAATCCAGAATCCGAAATCCTTTACCCTACGCTGCTTTCCAGCTTCATTTCCAAAAGCCGCACGGCTTCCACCGAGAACTCCAGGGGCAATGTTTTGAACACATCCTTACAAAATCCGTTGACCAGCAGCGAGACGGCGGCCTCCATGTCCATTCCGCGCGACTGCAGATAGAACATCTGATCGGAACTCAGCTTGGAAGTTGTCGCCTCGTGCTCGACCATTGAAGTGTTATTGTTCACCTCTATATAAGGATGCGTATTCGCAGTGGACTCATCGCCGACCAGCATGGAGTCGCACTGGGAGTAGTTACGCGCACCCGAGGCACCCGGCGTAATGCGAACGAGTCCTCGGTACGTGTTCTTTGAGCGATCGCAAGAAATCCCCTTGGAGACAATCGTACTCTTGGTGTTCTTACCAAGGTGAATCATCTTGGTCCCCGTGTCGGCCTGCATGCGGTTGTTTGTAAGCGCCACCGAATAGAATTCCCCGATCGAGTTGTCTCCCTTGAGTATCACACTGGGATACTTCCACGTGATGGCTGCACCGGCCTCGACCTGGGTCCACGATATCTTCGAATCGCGCCCGGCACATCGCCCACGCTTCGTAACGAAATTGTAAATTCCGCCCTTGCCATTCTTGTCGCCCGGATACCAATTCTGAACGGTCGAATACTTGATTTGAGCGTTGTCCAGGGCGATTAGTTCGACGACTGCGGCGTGGAGCTGATTTTCGTCGCGCATTGGCGCGGTGCATCCTTCCACATATGACACGCTGCTGCCTTCTTCGGCGATGATCAGGGTGCGTTCAAATTGACCCGTTTCGGCCGCATTGATCCGGAAATACGTAGAAAGGTCGACCGGGCAAGTCACACCTTTTGGGATATAAACAAACGAACCATCCGTGAATACGGCCGAGTTCAGACCTGCATAGAAATTGTCGGTCGGTGGCACGACCGTACCGAGATACCGTTCGATCAATTCCGGATGCTCTCGAGCAGCTTCGGAGAATGAGCAGAATATAATCCCGTGCTCGGCCAGCATGTCCTGGTGCGTTGTTCCTACGGACACGCTGTCAAACACGGCATCAACAGCCACGCCGGCGAGGCGTTTCTGTTCAGCCAAGGGAATACCCAAACGTTCGAAAGTCGACAAAACCTCGGGATCAACCTCATCGAGGCTCTCGTATTGAGGTTCGCGTTTCCTCGGTGCCGAATAATACGAAATCGCCTGGTAGTCGATCGGAGGATAGTCAACGTCCGCCCAAGATGGTGCTTTTTGCTCGATCCACCAGCGATATGCCTTTAGCCGGAAATCGAGCAGGAAGGACGGCTCTTCCTTCTTTTCGGATATCCGCCGTACGGTATCCTCATTCAGGCCCTTGGGAACCGTGTCCGTCTCGACCTCTGTCACGAACCCATATTTATATTCATCCGCGATGTGTTCTAATACTTCCGGCATCGTGCTTCTCCTGCACAGTTACATTCGATCAGCATCATGCTAGTCCAAGCACAATCGCTGGACAAGCTCAAAATAGGTTATTTCGATGCTTGTTTTTAACGCTTTCTCAACCACTCTCTCAATCTCCTGAAAATTA
>Ga0315336_1003511_pt1 | contig 20645 bp, 21 predicted proteins | sample ASW5metaG_FD_204512 | JGI IMG/M metagenome (GOLD analysis project Ga0315336, IMG submission 204512) | Ammonia-oxidizing marine archaeal communities from Monterey Bay, California, United States - ASW #5 | ecosystem: Environmental > Aquatic > Marine > Intertidal zone | place: USA: California... | reverse complement strand
GCCGACCAGACGTTCGAGTTCTGCGATTCGCTCGACGGCGGGGTCACGCGACTTCAAGCTCACCACTTGCTGCCCGGGTCGCGGTCGCCCCCGTCGCCGTTCCAGACCTGCCAGGCCTTCAGCTCGATACGTGTCACGCCAGCGAGACAACACCGCCCGCGCTACGTCGAGCTCGCGGCTCAACCTCATGATGCTCTCCCCGTTCAGCATGCGGCGCACTGCTTCTTCCTTGAATCTCGCCTCAAACAAGCGCTGCTGCCTTCTCCCCATCGGGTACTCCTTTCCCATTCGCTGAATTATGTCCCACTTTATCCTGTCTCACTTCTGGGGTTAACTCCACTAAGTCTCACCGCGGCAAAGACTTAGCGGCGATCCGCGGGAACATGTCCAGATCCCATGAGAAATCTGCCCTGTCTCCTTCCAACTTGTTCCAACGTAGGGGCTCAGCTCGAATCGCCGGCGCAGTTGGCTGTGTGGTGACGGCTTCGAAGACCACGAAGTGCGGCTAGATTTGCCTGTGTCGGCGAGTATGGATGCAGATCCCGCCCAGAATGAAGCGTAACAGCTATTTCAGTGGAGCCGGATGTCCCGCGACCTCTCGTATTCACTCTGTGCATGCGTGAGCGAACTTCTGAAACGATGAACTTATCCGTGCGGTTCTACGTGTGGTTTGTAGAACCGGAAACAGCGGAAACGAAATCACAGTTGGAAGAAGGGACGCTGCACATGAGAAGGCACCCGGGAATCAGAATTCACAGTATCCCCGCGGAGGGAGGTGCCGGGCTTATCTTTGCCGTCGGGACTCTCGTGATCTTCCTCGCTGGCGTCCCCGCCACTCGACTCGTCCTAGCAGCGGGGCTTGTCGGCGGTTTGATGGTCGCGGCGATTCTACGCTGGACCGACCGGACCCGATAGCGCATCGTCGATCGTCCGCTTCACGGGAGAACGAACCCGGCCTAGGGCAATCCCGGCGTTGCGCCGGCCGGCTATCGGTCGTACACTTGGTCTCGGATCATCGCGGGGCCGCGTTGCTCTTTCGAAACGCGGTGTCATTTCCGCTCGACGGATGAGAGTTTATGGAACTGCTTGAGCTTGAACGATACGCATCCATCGGCGTCGACGCCACGATCTACCTGTTCCTCGCCGTCGCGGCGACCTTATTTTTCTTTATCAAGATGGGTTTGCAGTTCTTCTTCGGTGATGTCGATGTGCACCTAGATGGCGATGTCCATCTAGACACGCACATGGATAGCACCGGTGTATTCGAACTCTTCTCGCTGCTATCTGTCCTGGCATTCTTCATGGGCGTTGGTTGGATGGGCTTGGCCTGCCGGGTTAACTGGGGGCTGAGTTCGGCCGTTTCGGCCGTTGCTTCCACGGCGTTCGGACTCGCTCTGATGGGGCTTTCGTCGGGCCTGATGTATGCCGTGCGCCAGATGACGCAAGAGGGAAGCTATGATGGTCAAACGGCGGTAGGACAGATCGGCAAGGTCTACCTGACGATTCCCGCCAAAGGGCAGGGGCAAGGGCAGGTTGAGGTGAACGTGTCAGGCCGGCGCAAAGTATTGCCGGCAGTCAGCACGGAAAACGAGATCCCGGCGTTCAGCCGCGTCAAGATCGTGGACGTAACCGGTGAAGAAACATATGTTGTGGAAGCGCTGAATTAGAGCGTGTTTTTATTAGAAAGGATGGAGGCAAAATGACACCCTTGTTCGCACAAGTATTCGAGTTCGGCATCATTCTCCCGGTTGTGGTTGTCGCAGTGTTCATGGGCGTACTGATGTTCGTCGTGAACCAGTACAAGCGCTGCCCCTCGAACCGCATCCTGGTTGTTTACGGCAAAGTTGGCGGCAATCAGGCCGCGAAGTGCGTGCATGGCGGCGGAATTTTTATCGTTCCGCTGTTCCAAGACTTTCAGTACCTATCGCTCGAACCGATTTCGATCGATATCGAGCTCACGGGCGCGCTGTCGAAGAAGAACATCCGTGTGAACGTACCGTCGACGTTCACGATCGGCGTTTCGACCACCCCCACGATCATGAACAATGCCGCCGAGCGCCTTCTAGGACTGGGGGAGAAGGAAATCTCCGCGCAGGCCAGAGACATCATTCTCGGGCAGATGCGACTCGTGATCGCAACGCTTTCGATTGAGGAAATCAACCAGGATCGCGAAAAGTTCCTCGACCTGGTGAACAAGTTCTGTGCCGGTGAGTTGCAGAAGATCGGGCTGGAAGTCATCAACGTCAACATCCGCGACATCATGGATGAGTCCGGCTACATCGACGCCATCGGCAAGAAGGCGGCGGCTGAGGCGATTGAGAAAGCCAAGGTCGAGGTTGCCGAACAGGTGAAGGATGGCGCCATCGGTGAAGCTACGGCGAACCGCGCGAAAGAAGTCGAAGTCGCCAATCAGGAAGCCGGCTCGACGATTGGCCGCAAAGAGGCGGAGCGGAATCAGCGCGTGCGCACGGCGAAACTCGAGGCCGAGGGCGTCTCGGGTGAAGCCGAGGCCATGCGCGAGCAGGAAATTGTGAGTGCGGAGCAGAAGGCGCTCTCGACCGAAGGCAGGAAGCATGCAGAAGCGAATCAGCGGGTCAAGGTGGCGACCCTCGAAGCCGAAGCCGTACAGGGTGAGAATGAGTCCCAAGCAAATATTGCCTCTTACAATGCCACTCTGTCCGAACGCCGTGCTGAAGCTCGACGTCGCGGTGAAGTTGCTTCAGCGGAAGCGGCCCGTGACGTCTTGATGGCGGAGAAGGAACAGGAACTCGCGCGCTTGCAGAAAGAACAAATTGTTCAGCAGCAGATCGAGCGTGAAAAGATTGAGATCGAGGCGGAAGCAGACGCTGAACGCATCCGGCGGATCGCACAGGGCGAAGCCGATGCGGTGTTGGCAAAGTATAACGCCGAGGCGGAAGGTACGCAGCGCGTCTTGGAAGCGAAGGCGCAGGGTTATGAGAACCTGCTGCGCATTTGCGCCCAGCGGCCCGACCTCGCACCCACTCTGCTTGTTATCGAGAAACTCCCCGACCTCGTCGCCGAACAGGTCAAGGCGATTCAGAACCTCAAGATCGACAAGATTACGGTTTGGGATTCCGGCGCGGGTGCAAACGGCAGTGGCGAAGCGAACGGGGCGACAGCGGGGTTTCTTCGAGGGTTGATCGGCTCGCTACCGCCGATTCACGAGTTGGCGAAGCAGGCAGGGATTGATTTGCCCAGCGTGCTCGGGTCGCTGAACAAAGAAAAGGACGAGTCAGCCAAGGAAGCGGAGGATCAGAAGCCCGAGGAGCCCGTGATCGAGCCGCACAATCCTACGCATTAGCTCCGCCAGTCACACCAGGCCCGCTACAGCAGAATGTCTCTTTCGGCTTGGAGAGACTTTGGTGTGTCCGTCTCGCCAAGCATCTGGAGGACATCAATCTCGATGTCCCGCGAGATGGCGTCCAGCGGCAGGTCGTTGGGCTCGATCCCAAAGGGGTCTTCGACCTCGTCGCCGATCGCGTCAAGACCGAAAAACGCATAGGCGATCATCAAGCACACGAACGGGGTCTGAGTGCCGACGAGACCCACGATGCCGAAGGGCAAGAGCAGACAGTAGAACGCGGTGATGCGGTGAATAAGGAAGTTGTAGGAGAAGGGCAGCGGTGTGTTCGAGATGCGTTCGCAGCCCCCTTGGATGGAGGTCAGTTCCTCCAGGCTCTGGTCCAATCGCGACAGATGGAAATCGTTGACCCAGCCACGCTCCCAGGCTTCCGAATTCGTTGCGACAAGATTTGCAGCAGTAGGTTTGGCGGATTACGCCTCTCACGCATGTTTGTGAGGACATCGCCCGGGAGCAGTCGCTCAAGGTCGCCGTCGACGGAGGCATGCCTGAGCATGCCTCGCAACGCGTGAACGTAGGCGATGAGTGTCCGAGCTTGATCTCTGCGGAAGGTGCGAATCTCTTCGCCCGCATCGTTGCTTTGTAGGAACAGTTCGAGCTCCCGGGTGATGGTCCGCGTACAGTTAACGAGCCGTCCCCACAATTGGCGGCCTTCCCAGAATCGATCGTAGGAGGCGTTCGTGCGGAAGCCGAGGAAGATGCCGAGCGCAACTCCGATCAACTAAAAGGGCGTGACGCTGAGTACATCGAGAGGGACACCTCGCAGGTGCAGCACCGTGACCACCGTTGCAATCACCGTTGCCAGCGCTACCCGCGGCCAGACCTTGGTCAGAATCGAAAGTCGGAACGAGAACAGGACCGTTGAGAGCTTAATTTGCTGACGGACAATCATTGCAGAGGGCGATCTCCCTTACATACCCGGAATCATACAGCAGGCGGGCCGATAGCTGTATGAACGTGTTCTTGGCGAAAACCGTAGCCGATCACGCGCGCCGGGATACGCCGCACGGCAAGGAACCGAAGCAGAAATCGCAGGAGCGTCGGCATGGTTGGTGCATTTCCGGTTTGCGAGAGGGTGTTTGCGATGACCCATTTCTGGATTTGTAGCTGCACCGCCTGCGTCATCTTAGTGGGCGGCAGGCGGCGTGACTGGACCTTGCGTAGCAGTTCCTCGTCGACGGGTTCTCCCGCTCTGAGTGGTGTGATACACACGGCCCCATATTGCATGGGTGGCGGCGAGTACCCACGGCCAGCGACACTGGTTGGAATGGCTGCGGTGACCTCGTGGATCGATTGTGACCGACTATGACTTCTCTTCGCGTGGTGTTCTTTGTTTCGCTTCTTGTAGCACTGACGGGTGCTTCAGCCCTCGCTCAGAATCCTCCGGTGTCCTCGGACGCTTCGAATCTGGTGTCCGATCCAGGGGAATCAGTGCAGGCGCGTGGCATCGACTATTGGCGTGGCCGTATCGATCATGCGGATCGGAGGATCATCGGACTGCTCAACGAACGCGCCGGCCATGTGGCTGAGTTGATCCCACTCAAAGCGAAAGCGAGCCGGGTGGTTCGCGATCCGAAGCGGGAACAGGAAGTGCTTATGAAGCTTGAGGCCCTCAACAGAGGTCCACTGCCCGATAAGTCAATCGTCCGAATCTACGAAGCGATAATGGCCGAAATGCGCGCCCTGCAGGAAAAGGGTGGGGCAGGGCAGAGCGATAGGTAGCCCGGTCTCAATCGAGGCTATTCCGCCGAGACGTCGTAGGCGTAGAGCGTATCCTGCTCACGCAGATAAAGGCGGCCGTTGGCCACAACCGGCAGAGTCCAGGTAGGATATTCGCCGCTCGGAATCGAGAAACGAGAGCGCTCGCGATAACCTTCCGGCGTGGCTTCGGCCAGGCCGACAACGCCGTCTTCACTCAGGAGATATAGCAGGCCGTCGGCGGCGATGACTTGCCCTTTCCCGACGGAACGGTCCTGCCAGGCGACTTCGCCCGTGGCGAAATTCATACACGTAAGGATGCGGCTGGAGTATCCGTACAAGTAGTCTCCGATGAGCACCGGGGTGTTGTAGTGATTCCGCATGTCGCGGTTGAAGTACACTTCGTCGGCGTTGACCCCATCGCCATTCGCGGCCAACTTCAGAAGGCCCCCGCCGGTGCCGTAGTCGCTCGAAACAAAGACTTGATCACCGCGCACCACCGGAGTCGCCACGTTCGCGGTGGAGTTGGAGACGCGGCGATAGCGCCAGAGTTCCTTGCCGTCATCGGCGCGAACACCTACCGCCGCTTCCCCCGTGAGCAAGATGTACTGCCGCACGCCGCCGGCTTCGACGACCATCGCCGAGGAGTAACCCGCTTCGTCATCGAGCGATTTCCAGATAACATTACCGTTGTTCTTGTCGATGGCGACGATCGAAGCGCCTCCACCACCGGCGTTGACGATCAGTTGGCGTCCGTCGATGAGAGGCGATTCGCTGAGCCCCCAATTGATGTTGCGGGCGTTGAATCGCTGGAGAACGTTGGTCCTCCAAAGCTGAGTGCCGGTCGCTGCTTCCAGGGCGATGAGGCTGCCGTTCGAACCGAGAACGTAGGCCGTGTCGCCGTCGATCGTCGGCGTGCCGCGAGGGCCGCCGCCGCGGCGGTTAAGGTAGGCATCGCCGTTTGGAGCCTTCCAGAGCTGCCGTCCGGTGGCCTCGTCGAATGTTATCACGGCCTGTCCGCCGCCCGCTTGGCCCTGGGTGATGACGCCCCCCCCGGCAACGGCGACGGAAGCAAACCCTTCGCCGAGCCCGGTCGCTTTCCAGGCGAGCGGCGGTCCGCCTTCAGGCCATTTCTGGAGAAGTCCTGACTCCTGCGAAATGCCGTCTCGCTCAGGTCCGCGCCACTGCGGCCAGTCCGCCGCCGCTGCGGCTAGCGATCCCGCCAATACGCAGAAAACAAGCCGTTTGATCGACATGGCCGCAGTATATCAACGGTCCGTTAGTACAAGTGTTTGTGAACCTACGGGTCGGGATGCTTATTGCAAGATATTGCCCTTTGACCCCTGAGTCGATCGTCGGTGCATCTCTCTGGCGGCCTCCAGGTTGCGGATCAGAACAGGGTCCTCCGGCGTGAATCTGAGTGCTCGCTCAAAGTCGGCGATTGCCTCTTGGTAACGGCCGCGCTGGTAGTATTCCTGTCCCCGTAGCCGGAAGACGCCCGGCCGCCTCCGGGCGAATTGCGCCGCCCGCTCAAAACTTTTCCAGCCTTCTTCTTCGCGCCCGAGCCGAAGTTGTGCGATCGCCAGGTTCGCGCGAAACTGTGATGCCCCCGGACGCATGTCGAGCGCTTGGTTGTAGTATTCGATCGCACGTTTACGGTCACCCAAGTTTGCGAACGCCAGTCCCAGATTGTTGAGCAAGTGGGCGTGCTCTCCTGATCTCTTTTTCACATGCTTGGCGCCCTCGACCCATGCATTGATGGCCTGTGTGTGGAGGTTCGTGTCGTTGTAGACCTTGCCTAGCCAGATCCACGGGCGCGCTTTCTCCGGTGATTTTTCCACCGTGTCGAGCCAAAGACTGATTGGGTTAGACCAGACTGCGCTCCGTTGGTAAGTCCCAACTGAATAGACGGCGAGTACAACGACCAAGCCCGCCCACGCCTTTCGCGGATCGGGACGCACATAACGAAAGATCGCTGTGCACGCTGCCAGCAGTATCCCGAGCATGGGCAGGTACAATCGGCGCTCGTTGGCGAAGTCGGCAATCGGGAGGAAGCTCGACGTTGGCGCCAGCATGATGAAGAAGAAGGCGATGCCGAAGCAAATCAGCGGCGTGCGTCGATGGAAGTAGATGGTCGCCGCGGCGATCGCAAGCAGCACGATTAGCCCCAACCATGAGAAGTGGTCCCATAGTGTCTCCGACGCGGCAATGTCGTAGTCGGCGTTGAGACCGAACGGCAGCGCCATCAGCCGCATATACATGAAGTACATGCGGAACTGTGTGAACAGATACGGTTGCCACGGTAAGCCAAAGCCAGCCGAACGGGCATTTAGGTGGGGCTCGATGACGAGGAAGTACCCGATGACGGTTCCGATCAAGAACAAACTGTAGACTCGCCAGTTCCGACCGAGCCGCCGCCAGTCGAGTTTCGACAACAGTAGATAGTCCGCCAGTGACAACACCGCGATGAGAGCCGGCTTATCCTGTTTGGTGAGGACTGCGCAGCCGAAAAGAAAGGCTACAAATAACGCGTTCAGCCAAGGGTGCTTCTCGGGCGTTTGCGATAAGAACGCCCACAGCGAACCCAGTACGAACATCGTCGAAAGCGATTCCGATCGGCTGCTGATGTAGGCGACGGACTCCGTTTGAATCGGCGAGGCCAGGAAGAGCAGCGGGATCGCGTACACCCAAATCGTCTGTAGGCGTTCGGGAACGAGATGCTCCAAGTAACCGTTCCGCCTGATGGTGCTCGCCAAGCCCCAAACGAGTAGCGCGTTGATGATATGCAGCAGGATATTCGTCAGGTGAAAACCATAAGGGTCGAATCCGCTGATGGCGTGATTGAGCTGGTAGGTGGCCCACAATAGGGGCCGCCCCGTAATAATCAATTGCATGACCCTCCCGACCAACCCCAGTTGGCCGGAGCGGAGAATGCTATAGGACTCGCGCAGGTCGAGGTCATCGAGAATGAATGTGCCTGGAAGCGCTGAGCTATAGATGGCTAGGCCACCCAGCACGAGAACAGCGGCGAAGATCAAGGGGCGCAGTGAACTCTGTTTCTCTGAAAGTTGCTGGTTCCCCCTGCCCGGCAACGTCGATTTGCCTGAGGGCGCCTTGGATGGGGTGGTGTCCCTGCGCCGGTCCTTCTTCGACTGCTTGTTTTGGCGTGGGGGGCGCATCGTTACTAGATGCCGTAGAGAGCGAGAATCTCAGCCCAATGATTCTGTGCTTTCAGTAGCAATTCCATCACGTCGCGTACGCAGCCCGATCCGCCGTGGGAAGGCGTTACGTAGTGGGCCGCGGCGAGCGTTTCGGAGCGAGAGTTTGACGGCGCCGCCGCCAGGCCTACGGCTCGCATGATCGGGACATCGGTGAGGTCGTCGCCGATGTAACCGACCTCCTCCGGTGGAAGGCCCGAATCCTTGAGGATTTCTTCCAGTAGGGGCAACTTGCGCGTGTCGCCCTGGTAGAGGTATCGCATTTTGGCGGAACGGGCACGCTCTTCGACTGCCGGGGATGAGCGGCCGCTGATGATACCCGTTTCGATGCCCACACGGTGGGCCCACTGCAGGGCGATGCCGTCTTGCGAATCGAACGACTTCGTCTCAAACAGACCGCCACCGGGGGCGGGCAGAAAGTAGATGTGGCCATTCGAGAGAACGCCATCACAATCCATCAGCAGTAGCTTGATGCGAGAGGCGCGTTCGAGCAGTTCGGGCGAAAACGTTGACGGATCACTCATGATTTCCCTTGAGTTTACCCAAGCGTGCGCTACTGGGCGAAGCGCTCGATGATGCCGGCGATGCCGACATAGGCGAAGAAGACGAAGCCCAGCAAGAGAATCAAGTTGTGGCCCCAGTGGCTCACGAAATTCGCACCGACCCAGCGCCGCCGGTTGTTCATGATCAGCAGCGTGAGAGCCATCAACGGCAAAAAGAACGCCCCCACGATGCCGAACGCCAATTGAATCGAACGTACAGGCACAAGAAGGAAGATCGGCGGCACGGTCGCAATGAATAGGAGATACGCGCGATAGGCCTTGGTGCCGCGCAGATCATGTGTCCGGCGTACACCGGGTTTCAATCCGCCGCGCAAGTCCATGAAGTCAGCAAACAAGTAGGGGACGCTTTGCCAGACGCCGAGCAGGCTGGAGAATACGGCCCCCCAGAAACCCATGAGGAAGGCGATGCGGCCCCAATCCCCGACCACACGTGCCAGTTGATCCGCCATTTCGAGCGCGAGAGTCGCGCCCTGGTTCGAGACCTCGATTCGCGCGCCGATGATGATCACGGCGATTCCGAACAGGGCGGTCATCACATAGCCGACGGCCAAGTCGATCCGGCAGATGCGGATGTTCTCAGTCCCTTGGCGGCCCCTTTCGCGAATCCAGTAGCCGTATGACATCAAGGTGACGGTGCCGCCTACGCCGCCCATGACGCCTAACAGCCATGCTGAGCTCCCCGTGGGCACTGATGGGATGAAGCCGCGTGCGATGCCCGGCCAATCGGGGTCCATGAGAAACACCGTCAGTACTACCGTCACGAACATGACGCCGATGCAGGCCGACATTAGGATTTCGAACAGCCGGAAGCTGCCATAGCGAACGAGCAAATAGCCGACTAGCGAGTGGACGATGCCCCAGATGATTTTCGACGTGTCCGGGTCTTCGCTGAGGGGAACAAAGGCGCTTGCCGCGACACCACAGGCGCTCGCCAGGGCGCCTCCCACCGGGAGGGTGAACAAGATGAGATAGACCAGAAAGACCCACTGGATCCAACCGCCGAGCTTCCAGACCCAACCTTCGAGCAACGTCGAGTCCGTAGCCAGTTGCCAACGGGCGAGACCCTCGTTGAGGGTCCATTTGAGAATCGCCCCGGCCACCGCGGCCCACAGGACGGCGAGACCTACTTCAGAGCCGGCCAGCGTTGCCGTCAGCAGGTCGCCCGCGCCGACGCCGGTAGCCGCCAGCAGGATGCCCGGCGCGATGATGGTGAAGATAGACGGGGAACGGGTGGCCACGGGGTTTTAAGACAGTACCATGCCCAACGGTAGGGGGAGAGGATGGAGGATCTCGCGGCACCGGCGCTACGGTTTCCGTTGCGACCTAGCGGTTGTTGCTCTACAATGACATGCGTTGACGGGGTGGCGTTCGCGCTCTTTTTCACCCCTTGCTTGTAAGGTACGTTGCATCGAGCAGTTGTTACCAAAGATGATGGGTGGCGCCTTATGTCCAGTCAGAACCTACAAGACGGCTTTCTCAATAACGCTCGCAAAGAACGAGTCCCGGTCACGATTTATCTCACCAGTGGAGTGAAGCTTTCCGGGCGCGTGAAGGGCTTCGATAAATACTGTGTGGTGTTCGAGACCAACCATCAGGAACAGTTGATCTTCAAACACGCGATCTCGACTGTCGTGACACCCAGGCAGCATCACCACAGCGCGGCCTCGCCACGCCCGGTCGAGTCACATCGAAGCCCCGAGATCCACCAGCCCGCATCACCCGAGCCGCTTGAGCAGCCAAAGCCGACGCTCGGCGTCGCCGAACCTTCGGTAGGTTCCGGCTAACGGCTGCTGCTACTCGGCGGAACATCAGTCATTGGGAAAGTACGAACGTGCGGACTGAGCGCCCGCCTCGCGGGAGAACCGCGCGCTGCGGCTGATGCGGCTGCACGTAGCCGGCTACCTACAATAGGCAAGGAACCCACGGTCGAGCCATGTCCAGATCGAACTACACTTCGACTCACTCGGCGCAGCCTACAAAGGGTGCTCAGGAGAAGTGCGTCCTAGCGGGCATCGCGTTGCGCGGCAAAGGGTCGGCGGACGTGCTCGAAGAGGCCGAGGAGTCATTGGCGGAGTTGGCCGAGCTGGCTGACAGTGCTGGGGCGCACGTGGTCGACGTTGTGTTGCAGGTCCGCGATAAGCCGGAACCCGCCACGCTGATCGGCAGTGGCAAAGTAGACGAGTTGCGCGTGGCCGCCGAGGAGTTCGACGCCAATTTCGTTCTCTTTGATCACGAGCTGACGCCAACGCAACTACGCAACCTGGAGAACACGCTCGACCGGCGCGTTCTCGATCGGACACAGTTGATCCTCGACATTTTCGCTGCTCATGCGCGGACGAGAGAGGGCCGTTTGCAGGTGGAACTGGCTCAATTGCAATACCTGCTACCGCTGCTGACCGGCCGCGGCATCGAGATGTCACGGCTCGGTGGCGGCATCGGTACACGCGGCCCGGGTGAGACGCAGCTTGAAACCGATCGACGGCGCATCGGTCGGCGTATTGCGAAGCTCGAAGAGCAACTCGAGTCAGTGCGGGCCCATCGCGGACGACAGCGCAACAAGCGCGGCGCGGTGCCCCTGTCAACGGTGGCCCTCGTCGGATACACCAATGCTGGGAAGTCGACATTGTTCAATGCGCTGACCTCGGGCAACGTGCTCGTCGACGCACGCATGTTCGCGACGCTCGACCCAACCATTCGAGCCCTGGACTTGCCCTCCCATCGCCGCGTTCTGCTCTCGGATACGGTTGGCTTTATCTCGCGATTGCCGCTCGGGTTGGTGCGGGCGTTTCGCGCGACGCTGGAAGAGGTGACGGAAGCGGCCATGTGCCTGCACGTCGTCGATGCGTCGAGTCCGCGTCGGCAAGAGTACATCCATGAAGTCAACAAGGTACTTGAGGAATTGGATGCCAGGGATGAGCCGCAGATCCTTGTCCTGAACAAGTGCGACCGTATGCACCCCGACGAGGCGGACCGCATTCGCGAGATCGCAACGGCGGCCGGCGGTCAGTTCGAAGTCGTCTCCGTGTCCGCCTTGCGAAGCGAGGGGCTCGATGATCTGCGCGCCGCGATGGACCGCGTGCTGCCGGGCGACCCGGTGTCAACGGTCAGGTATCGCTTTCCGCACGGCGAAGCGGACAAACTCTCGTTCCTCTACGACCATGGCCGCGTCACCGAACGTGTCGATGACGAAGAGGGCGTCCTCGTGACTGCGGAAGCGTCGGCGTCGGTTCATCAACGATTGACCGAACAGGCCGTTCGGCCTGGCGTCACATAGTCGATGCAAACGTAGGGGCACGGCATGCCGTGCCCGCTCCGGCCATGCCTACCCGATTGGGATGCAGGCAAAGTCTCTGGTTAGCGTTTTCACACAAGCTCTAAAGAGCCTGCGTGAAAGCTCCGCGGAGGTAATATGGCGACGGCGAGATGCCGGGCGCGAAGCGTAAACCGTGAGATACCCCCCGCCCCCATCCGCACGAATCTCACCATGCAGACAGCATCGGTCACGGACGAGGCGGACCTATCTTTCCCATAAAATCAATCACTTACGTATTTTGGAGGACGTAAAGACGAGCACTTCGGTGTATAACAGAACCACGAGGTATCACCTGTTTCCAGTCTCAGAATGTCTCACGCCCGCTCAGCCGCCGAAGCCTGAATGGAGAGGTCTGCCCAGAGCACGGGGCCTAGCGTGGTGCTACCGCTACTGCCGGTTGATCATGAAGGTGGCGGTGTCGTGGAAGAACCCCCTGAGCGCATCGGTGACGGGTTGGGGAAGCGCGGCTTCGTCGAGCGCCTTGTCCATGAGCTGCACCCAGCGGTCGCGTGCTTGCTGATTGATCGCGAAGGGGTTGTGCCGCATCCGCAGGCGTGGATGGCCCCGTTGCTCGATGTAGCGCGTCGGGCCACCAAAGCGTCCGACGAGAAAGTCACGCAAACGCTGCTCCGCTCCGGGGAAGTCGTCAGGCGGATACATCGGCCCGAGGATGGGGTCATCCGGAACCTGCTTGTAGAAGGCGCGAATAAGGCGTTTAAAGCCTTCTTCGCCGATGGCGTCGTAGATGCTGATTGAGTCAGGCATGAATCACAGGTATAGGTTCAGTCTAAGTACAACAAGATGGGCCCGTGTGAGAGACCGTCAAGGTCTACTTGTTCGACAAAGAGTTTTGTGTCCTAGCTCCGCTCTACGAAAGGGCTAAGACATCCAGAACCAACTTCGAGACGCAGCGGGTACCCTGTAGACAGGAGGATTATGCCGAGAAGGAATAGCCCGCTACGGTTCGTATTTGTTCGTGTCCGCGCTGACGGATCGGCCATCGCGACGGGTGATGGGTTGCCCACACAAATGCTTCAGGCCTCCGACGATTTGTACGGCACGCCTGTCGCTGACCTCGAAAACGGGGTGTATCAGCTCATGCCGCGGCGCTTGAAGCTGACGCTGAGAACCAGTGACTTGCAAAGCCTTACGACACCAACAGCGGGCGTGGGTAAAACGCAACAGAACCTCAGCGCTACCTTTGACTGGCCCGCGCTTTGCGAGGTGGTGGCACTTGACATGGGGGTGCCTACCCGGCAGGTTACTAGAATGACGCTGCGGCAAGTTGTGCCCAAGCTTGAAGACCTGCTGTACCGGCGGCGGCGAACCGATACTAAGCGGCCACAAGCGAAGCGGCCTCTTAAGAAAGGGAGCACGCCTACTGAAGATGACTTAGCGGCGTTACTAGCGGCAACGCGCCAACGATTTGGTCACACCCTAGACATAGTAGCCGCCAAGGTTGGTGTCGATACGGCGACCGTGTTCCGGTGGGTGAAACGGACCCAAGCGATAGCAACCGAGCACGAAGACAGGGTACGTGCTTACCTCGACAACCCCGAGAAAGACGACGATTAACGATTCGCCGGGCTTACCCTTCCCGTTCACGTACACTTGGCCCGCGCGGTAGAATGCCCTCGAAACGTTGATCGCCCGTTAGGAGATTGCCCCATGAAGTCCGCAATGATGCCGAGAGTTGCCGCTCTACTCGCGGCTGCTCTCGCTACAGCGCCGTACACTCTCACAAGCCAACAAGCCGTTCCACAACCGCAAATTTCGCATCGGCCCTCGGTGCCCGGAGTTCATGGTCTGGTTACTTCGGGGCACCCCCTCGGCTCCATGGCGGGCATGCAGATGCTGCTCAAGGGCGGCAACGCGGTGGATGCGTCGGTGGCTGTGCTGGCGGCGCTCAACGTGACCCGTTACCAGATGTCGGGTGCGGGCGGCAACGGGTTCATGACGATCTACGAGAAGTCGAGCGGCGACGTGTATTCGCTCGGCGCGACGGGAGCGGCTCCGAAGAACCTAGAGCCGGAGGACTTGAGCGCGGATGATCTCGCGCGGGGCATCAAAGCGGGCGTCGTGCCCGGCTTGTTCGGGGGATGGATCGCGGCCCTCGACCGCTTCGGCACGATGAGCCTCAAGGAGGTGCTCGAGCCCGGCATCGACTATGCAGAGAACGGCCATCCGATCGAGCGGTCCGTCGTCGATGGGATTCGCGGTTTGAAGGATCTTTTCGAAAAACACCCGACGAGTCGCCGCGTCTTCGTGCCGAACGGCCAAGTGCCGACCCCGGACGAGATGTTCCGCATGACCGATCTCGCGTCAACGATGAAGAAGGTCGTCGAGGCTGAACAGAAAGCGCTGTCCGCTGGGAAGTCGCGGTCCGAGGCATTGCAGGCCGCCTTCGACCGTTTCTACAAAGGCGATATCGCCGATGAGATGGCTCGCTTCTATCAGGAGAACGGCGGGCTGTTTACCAAGGAGGACTTCGCTGCGTATAAGCCGATTTGGGCCGAGCCCGTGCACGCGAACTACCGCGGCTATGACGTCTATAGCAGTCCATCGACATCCCGGGGCGGGCTCGAAGTTATCATGCAGTTGAATCTGATCGAGGGCTTCGACGTCGCATCCCTCGGACACAACAGTCCCGAGACACTGCATCTTGTCGCGGAGTCGATCAAGCTGGCCAAGGCCGACATCTACCACTATGTGGCGGACCCGGCTTTGACGGACATGCCGATCGAGGGCATGACTTCGGAGGACTATGCCGCCGAACGCCGCAAGCTGATCGAGGAAGACCGCGCCCAGCCCTTCTTGAACCCGGGTGCGCCTCCAGGGGCGGCGCGATCCAGTGCGATCCGAAAGAGCATGGCAAACGCGCGCCCGCCGAAGGGGTCGGACCGCTCTTATGCGGGGAGCACCGATAGCTTCTCTGTTGTGGACAAGTTCGGCAACGCCGTCGCCTGTACGCCGACGCACGGCTCGGGCTTCGGAACGGGCGTGGTCGTCGGCAACACGGGCATGACGTTCAACAACGGCACGCGCCACGGTTCGACGTCGCCCTACCCGGATGATGTCAACTACGTTCGCGGCGGGCAGATCGCGATTCTGAATAACTCACCCATCATCGTCCTCAAAGACGGAAAGTTCGTGCTGGCCGTGGGCACGCCGGGCGGTGAGGCAATCGGCCAGACACAGTTTCAGGTGCTACTCAATGTGTTGGACTTTGGCATGTCGATCCAGGATGCGGTCGCTGCACCGCGCATGGCATTGGTCGCCGACCCGAACTTCTACAAGTCGGGCGCTGCGATTAAGGTACGCATCGAGAATCGCATCTCAGAGGATGTCGAGAAGGAGCTCAAGGCGATGGGGCACGATACCGAGTTGATCTCCGGCTACAGCTTGGGCAGTATGCAGGGAATTCTTGTGAATCAGGAGACAGGCACGATGGCGGCCGGTGCGGATCCGCGGCGGGTGGCTTACGCGGTTGGCTGGTAGTCGACGAAGAGGCGTAGGGCTGTAATCGGTGGCCTGGCGATCGCTCATCACGGGCTTACGCCAGCGGCTCCGAACTTGGTTGCGGGGAGCCCGCGCAAGCGGCCTTGCTCCCGCACCTAGGGTCCTCAGCCGTGCATGCGTTTTGTGTTGGGGTCAAACTTCATCCGCTTCCCGGACTGCAGAGACTCCATCGCCATTGCCAGCGAGACCGCCGTGTACGCGCCGGCTTCGACGGGTGCGTTGGGGTCCTTGCGAGACTGCACGCATGACAGAAAGTTTTCGACGTGCTGCGCGGTCGAGCGGCCCCACGTCCCATGACGGATCAGCTCGTGGGCAGGTTTGTAATCCAACTCGCGTGTCGGCTCGTAGAGATGATGTGACTCGCGCGAGACGTCGAAGCGCGCCTTGTCACCGCAGAACTGCTTCATCTGGTCGTGTGCGCGGTGGTAGGTCATGTGCTTGTAGCCGAGTGTGAAGACGGCGATGAAGCCGTCCGGATACTCCACGGTCAAAGACGTGGTTTGGGGGATCTCAAGGCCGTTGACCGCGGAACGCGTGCCGACGCAGGTCACCGCTGAGGGAAACTTGGCGTCCATGTACCAGTTGATGCAGTCGAGGATGTGCGCGCCCTGGCCGACGGTCAGTCCGCCGGAGTAGTCGTAGAACCAATACCAGTTACGAAATCGGAAGGGGTCGAATTCGCGTTTCTCGGTGTAGCCCTGCCAGCGTTCCCAATCGACCTTGCCTTCGACGACCGCGTCACGCGGCTTGCTGACGTTGTTGTACCACCAGGAATTGACGAGTTCGATCTTGCCCAAGCGGCCTGACTCCATGACTTTCTTGCCTTCGCGGAAGAGGTCATAGCTGCGCCGCTGCGTGCCGACTTGGACGACGCGGTTGGTGCGGCGAACGGCGTCGATCATCTGGTAGGCCTCGTCGATGGTATGGCACATCGGTTTCTCGACGTACACATCTTTACCGGCCTCGCAGGCGGCGATGGTGATCGGGGCGTGCCAGTGGTCGGGTGTGGCGACGACGACGGCGTCGATGTCTTTGTTCTCAAGCAGCCGCTCGTACTCGTGATAGGTCTTGGTATCGGTGCCGGCCGTCTCCGCGCCGAGGGCGAGGTTAGCTTCGTAGATATCGCAGACAGCGCGCGTGTCCGCCTTGTCGTTTTCCTTGAAGTAGCGCGTCAGGGTGCGGCCGCGGCCGCCGGTCCCGACGGTACCGATCCCGATGCGGTCATTCGCGCCAAGTATGCGTTGCGCGGAAGCGGCGGTCATGCCGGCCGCGGTGCTGTTGATAAACGTTCTACGATTCATGTGTGGATCTCCTGGCGCTGCCCGTCGTCGGTTCGCCTCGGTTCAGGTTAGGCGACTGTGGGTGGGTTCGTCAAAGAAACGTTCGGTGCGTGTATCCTGCCTTACTCTCAATCCCAGCGGTGGGGAAACCTTCTTGGCGCGGTTTCGTCTAAGCGTCAGGTAGCGGAATGAGTTCGCCTGGAACAGGGTGGCTCGATGGCGGTCCGCTTCCTGCGTTTCGACCGGCGGTGTGGTCGAGCGACTGAACCGGCAGCTAACGAGACCTCTTCGGAATCTCGCTGTAGCCTCCTCCAAATCCGGTTCAGCGTGGCTCGGCCCGCCGCCGGCGGACACTTTGTCCGCTCACAAGAGACCAACGGGGATTCAGCCAAGGATCTCAAGGTCATACTTTCATTCTACGAAGAATTAGAGGATTCGCCTAACGGATCCATAACAGGACGCGTGGTATTCTGTCTACAATAGAGATTCCAAAGGGACGCACGGATGGCAACCCTCACCAGGCTAGGCCGGTTCATCTTGGCCCGCGATCACAACATGATGCTGCGGATCAGCCGTTGGTCTCCGCCGCATTGGGTGCGTGTGTGGATGACGTCTTCGAGCCGCGCCGGTGACGGCTGGTTGTGGGGCAGCTTCGCGATCCCTATCTTGTGGCTGGGCGGTCAGCGGCGCTATGAAGCGATGGCCGTGCTGGCTTCGGCGGCGCTGACAGGTATTCTGGTTTTCCTGCTGCTCAAGAGGATGTGCTCACGTCCGCGTCCGTGTGAGATTGCTCCGATTCGATGGAAAGAGTTGGTTCCGCCGGATCGGTTTTCCTTCCCCTCAGGCCATTCGATCACGGCCTTTGCGATGGTGGTTCCATTGTCGCTGTTCTACCCGGCGTTCATGGTGGAGTTTATGTTCTGCGCCGTGAGTGTTACATCGTCGCGCGTGGTGTTGGGCCTGCACTTTCTCTCTGACGTCGTAGCCGGTTCGCTGATGGGCGCCGGCATCGGCTACGCTGCCTACACGCTTGTCGTCTAGAGACGACGGGCCTCTTTCCCGAACTGCATCAATCATTGCTTGGTTTGGTCTGAGTTTTTGCGCCCGGTTTACGCGCACGTGTGCAAAAGCGGGGTAGAATTGGACCGGCATGGTCGGCGCTACCATCTCGCATTACAAGATCACCGCCAAGCTAGGCGAGGGCGGGATGGGTGTGGTCTACAAAGCCGAGGATACGCGGCTTAAGCGGGTCATCGCGCTGAAGTTCCTGTCCACGCAAGCTCTGGGTGATGAGGATCAGAAGGCGCGTTTCCTGCGCGAGGCCCAAGCGGCTGCGCTTCTCGACCATCCCAACATCGCGGCGGTTCACGATATCGATGAGCAAGACGGCCATACATTCAGGGCCATTGCTTTCGTCGACGGCCCCGAGCTTGCCGCCAAGATCAAGGAACGTCCTCTGAAGCTTGATGAAGCGCTGGATCTCGCGATTCAAATTTGTGACGGCCTTAAAGAGGCGCACGAGAACGGGGTGACGCACCGCGACATCAAGCCCTCGAACATCATGCTGACCAAGAAGGGCCGCGTGAAGGTCACCGACTTCGGGTTAGCCCATCTGGCAGGTCGATCGAAGCCCACAAAACGCGGTACCAGTATGGGCACGCCGGCCTACATGTCTCCGGAGCAAGCCTTGGGCGAGGCCACGGATCGGCGCAGGGACATCTGAGGTGTGGGAGTCGTTCTCTACGAGATGATCGCGGGCAAGATTCCGTTCGCCCATGAACATGAGCAGGCGATCGTCTACTCGATCATCAATGAACCGCCGGAGCCGTTGACCGCACTGCGGATAGGGTTGCCTACGGAACTGGATCGAGTCATCGGCAAGGCGCTGGCGAAGAAGCCGGAAGAACGATACCAGCACGTGGACGACATGCTTGTGGATTTGCGGAGATTGAAGAAGCTGGTATCTGAGAGGCCGAAGCCGAAGCTGACTCCCACAGGTGTAGACATACCCGCAACTGTCTCAGGTAACCCTGCCCAGGTCCAAGAAGGACAGGCTCCTGGTTCTGCGCCCCCATTGAGAGTGGGGAAAGACGTCGAGAACCCCTTGGGCAGGTACCGCGTCATCGAGAATCTTGAAGAACAGGATGACAGCGTCGTGTACCGTGCCGAGGATACGGCCCTTCATCGGTCGGTGGCGATCCGTGTGTTACCCGAGTCAGCAGCCGAGCGAATGCAGCGGGTTGAGCAGCGGCGTGGGCTGCTCCTCTGGCTGGTTACTGCCGTCGCGGTTGTGTCAGCTCTGGTATTCGCGGTGCTGTGGATGGGTGCGCCCGCATCCACCGTTGAAGCGCCGCTGCGCCGATTCCCCGTTAGTCTGCCTGTGAGTATTGCCGCTGCGGCTGCCCCCGGTGGTGTGGGCGCCACAATTTCTCCCAATGGCAAACACATTGCCTTCACCGCGGAACGCCTGTGGATTTGGGATCTTGATCAGCAATAACCACGAGTGATCGACGGTACCGAGGGAGCAACGCACCCCTTTTGGTCGCCCGACAGTCTGTTCGTAGGATTCGGGCAGGGCCGCCAGCTCAAGAAGATTGCGGTTGACGCCGAAGGGAGCGTCTCAATTTGTGACATGCCAGGCCACAATGTCTATTTCGGCTCCTGGAGTAGGGACGGCCAGTCGATCGTCTTCCCTGGTGGCACTTCTGAAATCTACGAAGTTCCCGCTGCGGGGGGGCAACTCAGAGCGACTGATCTCCCCCAATCCGTCAGAAGGACAGCCAGAGAACGATTCGGTAGATGTTTCCGCACTCGTTTTCAGTCCCCACTTCCTGCCCACGAAAGACGGGGCGCGTGTTCTAGTGTTTGCATTCGGCTATGGCTTTACGAATAACAGGCTGATGCTTCAGGATCTGGACACCGGGCAGCGCACCTCCTTGAGGCCCGGAGATGCACCGGTCTACTCCGCCAGCGGGCATATCTTGTACGTCGCCGAAGGAGACGTTTGGGCACTTCCCTTTTCTCTAGATTCCTTGCAAGCCACGGGGGAGGCTTTTCCCGTGGCCCGGAATGGCAATCACCCATCGGTCGCCAATGATGGCACGCTGGTTTACTTAGACACTTCGAGCCTAGGCCAAGAGCGACTAGTTTGGGTCAACCGCCGAAAGGAAAGAACTTCCGACATTGAGCAATCGTATTCGGGCATCTTCTACCCAGCCTTGTCGCCGGACGGTCAGTCTGTTGCTTTCGAGGGCGTGGAGAACTCGAATGCCGACATCTGGATTCACGACACCGCTCGCACAACCAGGACTAAGGTGAGTAGCCACCCAGCGGTGGACGTTCGCCCTGTCTGGTCACCGAGCGGAAGCGAGATCGCTTTCTCCTCCTATCGACCGGGCAACGTTGACATCTTCCTGCGGCGGTCCGACGGCAGTGGTGGGGCCAAGGTCTTGGCGGAGACATCCCAGATCGAGCGGGTGTCTGACTGGTCACAAGATGGGCGCTACATCTTGTATTCGTTGAACAACGCTGAGAACAAGAGCGACTGCGAGCTCAACCGGTCGATGCAACACAAGCGCTAAATCTTTCCGCAGGAGTTTCAAACTCTAGCGTCTGACGGGGCCGTCCGTTGAGCTGCCGAGCGACCGCGTCGAGATGCTCTTGTGAGTGTAC
>Ga0315336_1003510_pt1 | contig 20651 bp, 16 predicted proteins | sample ASW5metaG_FD_204512 | JGI IMG/M metagenome (GOLD analysis project Ga0315336, IMG submission 204512) | Ammonia-oxidizing marine archaeal communities from Monterey Bay, California, United States - ASW #5 | ecosystem: Environmental > Aquatic > Marine > Intertidal zone | place: USA: California... | reverse complement strand
TTTTCTGGGAGAATAAACGGAATCGTAAATGAGTAATCAAAGACCTACAAACGAAGATATCCACGATTATTTGCTGAAGGTTTCCCGGAAGCATCACAAACCCATTCATCGAACTGTTAAAAAAAATAGTGTGACTTCTCTGTCTCGGACAAAACATCCTGTTTTTTTTGATTTTCTTGCTCGAACTGTAATTGGGCAACAGTTGGCAGGTAAATCTGCACGTGCCATATGGGGACGAGTCGAATCTCTGGCCTCAGAAAAATCTTGTTTGATAATAGAACTATTTAAGGATGAAAATTACGAAATAATTAGGCAATGTGGGTTGTCGAATGTCAAAGTGAAAACTTTAATCTTGTTGCGCTCTAAATTTAAATCGCGAGAAATTTCTGAAAAGGAAATCAAAAACGGCGACTACTCTTACGTGACCGAAAAAATATTATCTCTATGGGGGTTTGGGCCATGGTCCGCAGATATGGTAGCTCTGTCGTATTTATCACTCCCTGATGTGTGGCCTTCTGCAGATGGGTCTCTGAATCGAGCTATAAATTTATTGCTCCCTGATTATGACCCAAGTGAAGTAGCATCGAAATATTCACCGTATAGGTCATATTTGGCACGACATATTTGGAAAGGGCTTGACACGGGTTTTATTTCCAATTTGAAATAATTTTATTTATATTCCACCAAACCCCCGCAAACATTCATCCAGAATCGGCTCATCGTCCCTCGAGAATCGGGCATACAGATCCAGGGTTATGGATATATTCGCGTGGCCCATTAGGCGCTGGCAATTTTGGGGGGTAGGTTCCGCTTGGCGAGGATGCTGGCGAACACGACTCGGAGGTCGTGAAGGCGGCAGTGGCGCATATTTGCCTTCTCAAGGGTTCGGATATGGGCGTGCCAGACTGAGTAATATGAAATCAGGAAGATTATGGTGCCCGATAATGTGCCAAGCCTATGCCAGCCGGAATGGATTCTCTACGGCCACACCTATAGCACGAATCTTGAAGAGTCCCGATCATGGCAAGAAAGATCTTTTCATCCTGTCAATTTATAGCGACTTGATAGGGCTCCAGGAGGAGGTTGTCTAGCCATCCGCCTCAAGGACCTCAAATTCGGGGATAATGATGGAAGGATGAAGATGTCAAGTGAAGTGGGGTACAAGATGAAAATGCGTAAATACTCCGGCTACCCTTGGTGGTGGGGTAGGGTGAAAAGGATTCGGGCTACGGTGATAGGACCAGAGATACGTGTACAGAATGACTTACCTTAAGCAGTAACTAATCAAGCGATCAACCCCCACGGGCATTAGTTGGTCTCGTGGGGGGGGTATTCAGAAAATCCCTTATTCCTCGACGATGGCCACTGCCCGGATCCAGGCCCCACTCGCGCGCTCAACCTTGATTGGGAACATCGAGACCGTGAAGCCGAACTCGGGGAGCTGGTCGAGGTTGGTCAGCTTTTCGGCGTGGATGTACTCCTTAGTTCTTCCATAAAAATGGCTGCCGAAGAAGTCTTTGGTATTTCCCTCGAGGCGCAGTTTAGCCATCTTGTTTGTAGGAATGTCGAAGCCCCACGCATCGATGCCCATCACCTTGATTCCGTGCTCCTCGCAAAGCCAAGCTGTGGCATCGACGCTCATGCCGGGATGGGTTTGCTCAAAATCTGGTGTGTAAAGGTATTTTTTCGTGTGATCTGTGCGAACCAGGACAATATCCATCGGCTTAAGTTTATAGCCTTTATCTTCGAGAGCGGTGACCTTTGTCTTAACCTCATCGACCGTGATGTTATGGCTCCGTTCAGCGTCATGAAAATCGAGGACCACGCCTTCACCGAAACACCATTCGAGCGGTACCCGATCTATGGTTTTTGAGGGTGCACCTTCACACTCAGGTCCATAGTGGTAGGGAGAATCAAGGTGGGTTCCGCTGTGGGTGCTGATAGAATTAATGTTCTCAGTGGCGCAGTGCATGTGATTGGGGAAATAGCTCGTGTCGGGAAAACGGTATGCTTTCGTGCGGGAACGGCCGAGTTCTTTGTGAGGGACGTATTGAATTACGGTGGGATTGTTCTCCATCGGGGCGTTCTGGAGTGGAATGCTGAGATCAACAAACTTTCGGGCCATCGTCTTCTCCTCGGAATGGCAAAATACCCTAGCATCGCGCCTGCTTTTTTTGCGGCTCCTGGTGAGGCTGCCGAAAAGGGTCTTTGCTAGCATGACTCTAAGAGGGTGTCAATCAAACGGAAGGTAGGTAGGCAACAGGAATAATTTATTGGTCCAGTTGCCAAGATAAGTGCCGGACCAGTTTATTCAGGAGGACTGGAAGGGTAAATTTTCGAAAAAATTCCAATGCGCAATAAGGCTGAAATTTATGTTATTTATATAATGGTGTTCATTTTGGTATTCTATTTCCAGGAGAAATATTTTTAGGTAAGACTAAAAAAATTATCTGATCTCACTTGACAAAAAGTTTGTTTCCTTGTTTGATAAGAGAGTTCTCTCCAAAACCGAGGGGGGTAGCTCACTATGCTCTTAGGGGGGTAGACGTGAGTCAAATAATCGAATTGGTGGTCTAAATCGAAAGATTGTCCCGGGGAGCCTATTTTTTTTGGGATAGATTGAGGAGCGTGTTCCCGTGAAAATTTTGGGTTTCCACCAAAGGAAAATATTCGGCGCCTGTGTGATGGCTTTCGTGCTGAGCCTGTCTGCCGGTCCTTTTTCCGGGCCGGGTCCAGTGTACGCTCATATCGTACCTCCCGAAAATTTTCATCCCGTGGCCGAGTCATACCGCCGGGTTACATTTGTCCTCAATGTCAATCCAGTCCGCTGGTCTCTTGTCTGGCGTGACATGGATCGTATCGCTGAATCCATTATCATGGTCAGCGCATACGCGGCTAATAAATTCCGGACCGATCTCGCGGCTCTTCGTCGGAACGTTCGCCAGGAAACTAAAGGCGGGTCAGTTCCCAGTTCGCCGGAGAAGCGTGAAAAAAGACGGCGAGCGGTATTCTCGATTGCTACTAGGACGGTTGCCTCGCTAATTATCTCCCATCTCCAGAAGGTCGGTTCCTCTGAGAGTCAAAATTCAGTGAAGGTCCACCTAAGCGTGGGACGGAAAATATTTCGGGCCTTCGCCGATACTCTTCCCTATCTCGACCCCAAAGAGTGGAAAAGGATGCAGATTGCATGGCTTGAGGCGTTCTCGAACATTGGTACCCCTGGAGTGATGGGCGTGGGTGCGCGCCCAATGAATGTTCAGCAGATTCGAGCCCGGACCGCTCCTATCACCGCATACCTTTCGAAATTTCTGGTGCGGTTTCAGGCGGGTCCTGCGCGCCGGCTGGCGCCTCGTCCGATTGGGAGCCCGACCTATGTAAAAATGGCGAAAATCCCTTGGAGCCTTCCTCCTGGCTCGAATATCAATAAGCAGCTTCCCCGACCTCGCCAGCTTCTTGGGATGGCAGAACGAGGTGCAAACGAGGGCGATACTGGCTTGATCGCCCTGGGTGATATGGCATTTGATAGTTCTGAAATATTTGGCGAGCCAGCGCGTAGCCTCGGGATTAATTGCAATGTGTGCCACAACAAGGGGGTCACCAATCCGGGTTTCTTCATACTTGGTCTCTCGCGTCTCAAGGGAGGCATGGACGTATCAACAAATTTTTTCGCACCTCACGCGAATAATGGGATCTTTGATCACTTCGATATTCCTGACAACAGGGGGATTCGTTTCACTGCGCCCTACGGGCGCAATGGACGTACCGCCTCTCTACGCGAGTTCGTCCGGAACGTCATCGTCCTCGAATTTAATGGACCTGAGCCCGATCCCATGTTGGTAGATGGAATTGTGGCTTACATGAATGAGTTCGAATTTGTTCCCAATCCCTTGCTCAATTCGGATGGGACTTTGAGCCCAAAAAAAGTTGGCGCCATAGTCCGGCGGGGGGAGAAAATATTTAAGCGTAAATTCCCTCAGATGATGGGGGGGATGAGCTGCGCGAGCTGTCACATTCCTTCAGATCATTTCCTGGACCGGAAGAGACACAACATTGGCTCAGCGAAGGGGTTCGCGTCGGGCTCATTCGACGGAGCCTACGATACACCGACCTTGCTCTCGGCCAAATTTTCAGCCCCCTATTTTCATGATGGTCAGCTACCAACACTAAGGGCGGTGAACGATTGGTTTAACCGAAGGTTTAAACTCGGGTTGTCGAAAAGAGAGATGAGCGACTTAACGGCCTATGTCGAGGCTATAGCGGGGGGCGTTGAGCCGTACGAAACCACTTTGAATACTCTGGAGGCGGAGCTTGAGGAGTTCAAATTTTTCCTCTCTACGTATGAGTTTCTAAAAGAGAAAGGAAAGAAAGAACTGATAGCGATAACCCTCAAGACCGTTGCCACCGAGCTTCAGGCTCATAAATGGGACCTCCAGAACCCCAAACACATGCCCATCCTGAACAAGATGGAATTACTAATCAGGGAGGCGGTCGAGCTTCACCGAAACGGTAAGACCAAGGAAGTAGACGCAAAAATTGCGATTTACCGGGGGCTTTACAGGAAAAACGTTGAGGTTCTCAGGTGATGGAGTATCGTTTAACCGCTGAAAATTTGCGCACCGTGGTCGTCCTGGTGCTCTTCGCGCTTTTTGTTAAGCCGGCCCTGGCCGGCCCGACTATCCCGTTGAACGTGGCACTTGTCCCGGTTTCTAATCCCGAAAAACTCATAGATGGGGTGCGCCCGGCGATGAGGTTTCTCGAAAAAGAGATGGGACAGAAGATCCGCCATTTTATTACTCTCAACTATTCTGCCGCAGTCGAGGCAATGGCATCGGGCAAGGCGGACATCAGCTTTATGCCGCCGTTGCCTTACGTTCTTGCTCACCACCGTACAGGGGCCGAGGTGATTCTCGGCGAGCTCTATAAGGGAAAAAGCTACTACTACGCGAATATATTTGTGCGAAAGGATAGTGGCATCAAAAAGCTCGAAGACCTCAAGGGAAAGACCATCGCCTATGTGGACCCGATATCAAGTTCGGGCTTCATGTATCCGCACGATATTTTCGTTCGGAAAGGTCTTGCCAGGGGGGGGCTCAAAGATCCCGAGGGCGGGTTTTTCCGCCGAATATATTTCGCGGGCGGAGATGAGCAAGCGATGCGCTCGGTGTTTGGGCAGTTCGTGGACGCGGCCGGGGTGAGCGAATTCTCCCTTAATCTTCTCCCCCAGAAAGATCGTGACGCCTTGATCGCCATTGCCGTCTCTATGCGTATCCCGAGCCATAATGTGGTTGCGCGCAAGGATTTAGACCTGAAGGTGCGGGCTCGTTTCATCGCTGCGATGCTCAAGCTGAACCAGCCCCCCAACCGCAAGTATCTCCGCCATCTGTACGGGACGGACGGATATGTGAAGGTTGGGAACGCTAGCTACAGGTCCGTGGTAGATCTGGCCCGAAAGTACGGTTTTTTGAGGAAATAAATATGTCTCCCGAAGTGGTCATCCGTCTGAAAGACGTGGCCGTCACCGCTGGCGGCCGGGAGATCCTTTCGGTCGAGCGCCTCTCTATCGCGCGCGGCGAACGCGTCGCCTTCATCGGCAACAGCGGTTCGGGAAAGACGACCCTGATGCGCATGCTCAAGGGTTATGTCGTTCCCTCCCGTGGGGTGGTGGAGGTTCTGGGCGCCCCGGTACCCCTCGGCGACCGTCAGCGCATGCGGGGCTATCATCGCCAGATCGGAATGATTCACCAACACTTTGACCTGATCGGCCGCGAAAGTGTCTGGCAAAATGTCTATCACGGCCGCCTGGGCTACCTGCCGTTCCTGAACAGTCTTCTCACCCGTTTCACCGACGCCGACCTGCAAATCTGCACCCAGGCTATCAAAGAAGTCCGCCTTGAGGACAAGCTTCACCGCTCGGCGCGCACCCTTTCGGGTGGAGAGCAGCAGCGAGTAGCTATCGCGCGTACACTGGCCCAGGAGCCGACGATTTTTCTCGCCGACGAGCCGGTGTCGAGCCTCGATCCCGCCTTGGCGGAGGACATTCTCGACCTGCTCGTTGCGATTTGCGATGCCTACCGCCTCACGCTTCTGGTCAGCCTGCATCTTCCCGAATTGGCGCGCCGCTACGCCGACCGCATCATCGCCATGCAGGGAGGCCGCATCATCTGGGAGGGCTTGCCCGAAGAGCTTTCCGGAGAGAGAATCCAGGAGATTTATGGCAGGGGCGATCATCGCGGAGAAGAGAATGACCGACTGGAGAGGGCAAGCGGATTCCACATGGCCTGGCAACAGAGGATTCAGGGTCACCCTGTTCCTGGTGGCTAGTGGGATCATAATTTGGTCTTTCCAGGGCTCTGAATTTTCAGGGCGAGGATTCTTCCAAGGCATACCCCAAATTGTACGTTTTTTCGGGCGGATGCTCCCCCCTGACTGGTCAGTCTGGGACGTACTCTGGCGAGCCTCGATCGAAACGCTCCAGACTACCGTCACTGGAACATTTCTCGGCGGACTGTTTGCCTATCCATTAGGGGTGCTTGCTGCATCGAACTGGACGCCCGCCTGGGTCCATTTGCCGGTTAAGGCTGTATTGGCCTTCATCCGCTCGATTCCGCTTCTGATCCTCGCCCTGCTTTTCGTCTCCGCGGTGGGTCTGGGGCCCTTTCCGGGCGTCTTGGCGATAACTGTCCACTCGGTAGGAGTGTTGGGGCGCTTCGTCGCGGAGGAGATCGAATCCACTGACCCGCGCCCTCTTCAGGCACTTCAGGGCACCGGGGCCACGCCGATCCAGATAATCCAGCACGGCCTCATTCCCCAGGTTCTTCCCCAGATGGTGGCCCACCTGGCCATTCGCTTTGAAATGAACCTTCGCGATTCGACCATCCTCGGCCTCGTCGGCGCGGGGGGTCTCGGCTTCTACGTCTTTCTCTACGTTAAGCAATTTCAGTGGGAAAAAACCGGCGTGCTTTGCCTAGCAATCGTGCTGCTGGTCTTCGCTGGCGAGTTTGTTAGCTGGCAAGTTAGAAAACGCCTCCTCTAGCGCCATGATGGAAAAAACGCCATGACGGAAACCCTAGTCCAGCTTATCGTGAGCGCCGCCGTGGAGTTCCCGGATGATCCGGCCCTGGAGGGAGATGGGGAAGGGGGAGGGCGGGTCTCTTTTTCCCGAACCGATCTTCTCCGGAGGGCAGCCTCTCTCGCTGGGCGACTCATCGAGGCGGGCCTGGCGCCGGGCGATACTGTGGCCCTTCTTTCGCCCAACCGGGTTGAATGGGCAGTGGGCTATTTCGCGGTGCTCCTTGCGGGAGGGGTCCTCGTTCCGCTCGATGTCAATTTAAAGCCGGGCGAGTGGGCCAACATTCTAAAGCGCGCGAAGGCCGCCGCCTTGTTGGTCGATTCTTCCCGGCTGGAAGACGGCAGGGCGGTTGTGGAAGGCATCCCGGGTCAGATCCCGCATTTCCGGATCGACGAGGTGGCCGACGCCGAGGTGTTTCCCATCTCGCAGTGGCCAGGGGCTGCGCGGGCACCGGACGATCTGGCGTTGCTCTCATTTTCCTCCGGCACGACCGGCACTCCAAAGGGAGTAATGCTCACCCATGGGAATATCGTCTCGAATGCGCGGGCTGTGGCATCGTTGTTCCCCAGCGGGGAGGGGGATGTATTTTTATCCATCCTTCCACTTCATCACATGTTCGAGAGTACGGCGGGTCTTCTCTTACCTCTCATCATCGGGGCTAAGGTACACTATCTAGCCTCGCTCAGCCCTCGCGTGATAAGCGAGTCGATGCGGCGCGAGGGTGTCACGGTTTGCATCATGGTCCCGGCGCTAGCCCGTCTGATACATCAGCGCATTATGAGCGCGGCCCTGGGCGGAAGTTATCTTCAAAGAGTGGTGTTCCAGATCCTTTTTGTGTTCTCAAAGGTAGCCTTGGGAGCTGGAATTCGAATTGGTGGGCTGCTCTTTCCACAGGTAAAACAAAGGCTGGGTCCTCGGCTCCGGTTTTTCTTTAGCGGTGGCGCGGCGCTCGATCCCAGGATCGGTAGGGACATGCTTGCCCTCGGAGTCGAGATTGTCCAGGGCTACGGACTGACCGAGACATCTCCCATCACTCACGCAAACCGGCCCGGCAGTGGGAACCGAATTGGAACAGTGGGACTGCCTATCCCCGGCGTTGAGGTGCGGCTCCGTCCATCAGAGAGAGGAGATTCAGAAGAAGGGGAAATTCTGATTCGTGGGCCAAACGTGATGAAGGGATATTTCGAAAACTCCGGGCTTACGGCCGAGGTCTTGCGAGAGGGCTGGTTTTATACAGGTGATATCGGCCGCATGGATCGGGATGGCTATCTGACCATCTGTGGGCGTTCGAAGAATGTCATTATAACCGAATCGGGAAAGAACATTTATCCTGAGGAGGTGGAGGAAGAGTTGGCCGGAAGCCCCCTTTTTAGTGCGGCCTGCGTTATCGGCAAAAAATCGCCACGAGGGGGGGAGGAGGTTTTTGCTGTCCTCGTGCTTCAGCCTGAGGGAAAGCTTCCGGGGGGGGAGAATGAACAGCGCCAGGTCCTACATGCTGAAGTCGCCCGCCTCTCTTCCCGCCTTGCAGACTATAAGCGTGTTTCAGACTTTTTTGTTTGGCCTGGAGGGGAACTGCCCCGGACGACGACGCTCAAATACAAGCGCGAAGAAATCAAGGCTGCATTGAGGGAGATGCCCGAATTCGGCCCAAAGGATTTTTGAGCCGGGGGCAGCCCGCTTGGCGAATTGTTGAGTTGCGAATCCGAGTATAGCTCAAGCGGCGTTCTGTTCATCCTGTAGCGATCTTTGGGTTGGAGGTAACATGACTCACCTAGTATGCACGGTGGCAGAAAAGATCCAGCCTTGGCTGGTCGAGACCCGCCGCAGAATTCATATGAACCCAGAGATGGCATTTGAGGAGGTTGAGACCTCAGGCCTTGTGGCCGAATCTCTGGCCAAGTGGGGCATTGGTGTACAGAGCGGGATCGCACGGACAGGTGTAGTTGGGTTGCTTGATACTGGTCGGCCGGGTCCGACATTGGGAATTCGTGCCGATATGGATGCGCTGCCGATCCAGGAAGTGCGAGAGGTTCCCTACAAGAGCCGAAGAAAAGGAGTGATGCATGCCTGTGGTCACGACGCACATACGACGATACTCCTAGGCGCAGCACGTATTCTCGCCGAAAAACCTGCCCTTTTAGACGGTGCCGGGGGCCAGGTGAAGTTCCTCTTCCAGCCTGGCGAAGAGGGCCGCGCGGGCGGGCGCATGATGGTTGAGGAGGGGGTGCTTGAGAATCCCCGCGTTGATCTGGTTCTCGCTGCGCACGTCTATCCAGCGATGTCTTCGGGGACCATTGGTACCCACACCGGACCAACGATGGGCTCGGGCGACAAATTCCTGGTCACCCTCCGTGGGGTTAGCTCCCACGCCGCCTACCCTCATAACGCGCGCGATCCAATCCTCGCCGCCGGGCATATCATCACAGCCCTCCAGAGTATCGTGAGCCGGAATGTGGATCCTTTCGATTCGGCTGTTGTCTCCGTCACGCAGATGGAGGCGGGTGTCGCTATCAACATTGTTCCCGAAGAGGTCCGTCTCAACGGAACCATCCGAACAATTCGCTCCGAGGTCCGCGAGATGGTCAAGGATCGTGTGGCCGACACCATCCGGGGGGTCGCCTCTGCCTTCGGCGTCGAGGCCGATGTGGACATTCAGGAGGGCTACCCTTCGCTCACCAACCACGGGGGAGCGACAGCCCTTATCGAAAAAGCCGGGGGAGATATTTTGGGTGAGGAGAACGTCCTGCCCGCCCCGCTTAGCCTGGGCTCGGAGGATTTCGCCTTTATGGCCCAACAGCGGCCGGCAGCTATGTTTCGGCTGGGGATCCGCAACGAGGAGGCCGGTATTGTCCATGGTCTGCATAGCAATTATTTCGACGTGGACGAGAATGTCCTTCAGTTCGGGGTCTCGATCTTCGTCCAAGCCGTCCGAGAGTTTTTGTTGAATTCGGAACGCTACGTAAATTGACCGAGTCACTGCAGTTTCTGGCCCATTCAGGCAAAGGTCCCTCCGTAAACGGGGAAATCGAGTGGGCGAAGGGGTATCCCTACCGAATTCCGACGTTTTCCTATGTATTCTCCGTATCTGGAGAAACTTCTCTCGATAGGTATTTACATAAAAGAGAGATGGACATATCCGAACTCCTCTCCGACCGGACGGCGGTTGTCGCCTGTGGGTCGAATGCATCGCCCGAGCAGCTGAAAAGAAAACACCTAAGGTTCGGTCTCTCGGGTGAGATTCCGGTTATCAAGGCGGTGCTCCTCAATTTCGATGTTGTATACTCGGCGAATTTTACATCCTATGGGTCGTTGCCCGCGATGCTTGTATCCTCGGACGGTACTAGGGTGAATGTGTTCGTGACGTTCCTGGACAGTGTCCAGCTTAAGGTCATGAACGCTTCCGAAGCAGAAGGGGTAAGTTACGATTTGGCTTCTATCGACGCGCGGCTCCTGACGCTTGAAGTAGGTCAGGCAATCGGCGGGGTTCGAGCATACTTGTCGAGACGGGGGGAGCTGCGTATCGGAAAAGATTGTGTAGCACTTGCTGAGATTGGCGCTGAGGGCCGGAAGTTCCGGGAAATGAATCAGCCCCAGGTACAAGAATGCATTCGCAATCTACTCGACAAGAATAAGCCTCTGAATGATTTTATCCGGGAAAACGTACGGGATCCGGATATTCGCGATAATCGGAGCCGCCGTCTGAAGGAGATCGCGGCTAGATATTTTGCCTAGAGGGTCAGACCCGCGCACTGTGTGATTGGGTGGAGTTACGGCATGGTATTTGATTCAGCGGTGCTGTTCGCCCTTGGGGCAGCGATCTCGTATGCCTTCGCGGATATGGCGGCCCGATATGGTTTGCAGAATACGCACCCCCTGGTCGGCACGACGCTTTTGCGCGTCACCTCCTTCGTCTTTCTGGCGGCGATTGCCTTGGCGGCAGGTGTTTTCTTCCCGCCCCTCGGGATGCACTATTTCTGGGTCATCGCAGGAGGTGCGTTCAACCCGGGCCTTTTTTCAGTTCTATTTATGGTAGGGATATCTCGAATTGGCGTTGCCCGGGCCGCCCCAATTAAAGGAAGCGCGCCGCTGTTCGCAACCCTAATTGCTATTTTTCTCCTGGATGAGCGCCCGGAGTGGTATCAGATGGGAGGGGTGATTTTTATCGCTGGAGGAATCGCGCTGATTTCATCGGGAAAGGGAGGCAGCAGCTGGAGGCGGGTGGATGTACTTTGGCCGGTTGGTGCGGCGATTTCTTCTGGACTGGGTGCTTCCCTTTGGCGAATGGGTCTTCATGCTTTTCCTGAACCCCTTGCTGGGGCGGCCGTGGGGTCGGCCACTGCGTTAGTGGTTGTGGCGGGGTATAGCCTGGTATTTTATAGAGAGAAAATTTTAGAAGACGCAATGCGGGTCTGGTGGCCTTTTTTGCTGTGCGGGTGCGCAGCTGCAGCCGGGAGCTTTTTTTTCGCGAGTGCTCTTCAGGCGGGGCGGGTATTCCGGATGGTTTCATTAATCCAGCTTTCGCCGCTCCTCACGGTTCTCTTCGCTCTTATCTTCCTTCGTAAGGCCGAAGGCATCACCTGGCGCGTGCCGGCAGGTGCGATTGCCACTGTTTTGGGTGCAATTATGGTCAACCTGCGTATTTGAGCGGGGGCATTTTTCTGGGTCCGAGACTTCCTTTCGGCCGGACATCCATTGAGAGGTGGGAGAGTCCCGCGTAACTGACCGCCAGTGGACGGTGCCGTAAAAAAGCGGTATAGGGACAGGGCTTCTGGACGAGGTTCCTGGAGCCCTGTCTGAATTGAGAGCGAATGATCGACCCCATCGTCCAGTCTGGCCCAGGACACCGGCCTTTCAAGCCGGCAACGCGGGTTCAAATCCCGCTGGGGTCGCCATTTTTCCGCTTAAATTTAATAGCCCTTTGACCGTAGTTTCAAGATTTTTTTGGGGGCTGGGAAGCCATTGCGGGCAATCCAAAACCTCGACCAAATTGTCACAGTTGAGTAAGTCAATGACATATAAAGGATTTTTACCCTGTATAGAATGACTTTTCGGGGTTCTGGGTGGAGTTCTACTCAACACCCTTTGTGTTTCTTAAGGACACATTCACGGGCGGGATATTCTGGGGCTGATACATTGAGCGGGAGAAAATGGTGAGAAGGGATTAAGCAATCAAGGAGTACCCATTGTCAGCTCTTTACCCGCTATTCATTTTGTCTGGTATAGGTTTATCCTGTTAACCAGCCTATATTTTTCCTTGCCGTATGGAGAAGGCAAGGCCGTCGCTTTTTCGGAGGGTGGTCTGCTGGCCAAATGTTCTGGGTTTGAGCGATCGTGGGGGACTTATTCATGAATAATGGAACGAGCGGGAGGTTCGCCGGACAAAGCGCTTTTGTCACGGGTGCCGCCACCGGTATCGGCGAATCATGTGCTCGAAAACTCGCTTCGGAAGGGGCTGTAGTTGCTATTTGTGATCTCAATGAAGTGGGTGGCCGTCGCGTGGCCGATGCAATTCAAAAAGCGGGTGGAGAGGCGAGCTTCGTAGGCGCCGACTTGACCGACTGGGATGAGACGCGTTCCGCCGTCGAAAATTTTCACCGTCAAAAGGGCCGCCTCGACATTGCTGTTCATAGTGCTGGAGGGTTCCCCAAATACGTCAGCCTTCTTGATTGTCCGGTCGAGGCCTGGGAGGGTGTAGTCGATTCGAATCTCAAGTCAATGTTTTATTTGCTAAAGGCGGTAGCGCCGCTCATGATCGAGGGTGGCTACGGGCGCATCGTCTCTCTTTCGAGTATGGCCGCCCGGAGCGGAGTGAACCCGAATCCTCCCCACTACACGGCGGCGAAGGCGGGCATCCTTGGCCTGACGCGCCAGGCAGCGCGCGAGCTTGGTCCTCGAGGGGTCACCGTGAACGCTGTTGCTCCCGCGAACGTGCGCACCCCGCGGACGCTGCCCATTCGTACTGAGGAGCGCATCCTTCACATCGAGAAGACCACTCCAGTCGGCCGCTTGTCCGAGCCGGATGAAATTGCCGAGGCTGTTCTCTTTTTATGCAGCCGCGAGGCAAGTTACGTGACGGGTGTTACGCTTGACGCCAATGGTGGCGCCACGATGGTATAGGAGCCCAGGGTTTGTCCGGACAGTTACCCGGCAGGATGGCAGCGGTGGTTCTCGATGCACCAAACAGCATTCGTAAAGAGGACCGGCCCCTGCCAAAGGCGGGGCCGGGTGAAGTGATCATAAAGGTACGCGCCTGTGCCCTCTGCGGAACGGACGTACACGCTTGGCGTGGGCACTTCGTGGGAGTGAAGCTTCCCATCGTACTCGGACATGAGTTCGCTGGAGAGGTTGTGGGTGGTGAGGGCCTGCCGCTCGGGCTCCGGTGTTGCGTGGAAAATCTCATCACGTGCAATGTTTGCGAATTCTGCTGCTCAGGCCGACCGAATCTTTGCACCTCGCTCGAATCCATCGGCAACACTCTAGACGGTGCATACGCCGAATATGTCTCTGTGCCGTCTGGGTGTGTGGTGCCCCTCCCGGCGGGGGTTTCATTTGAGATGGGATCGGTCATGCAGACTTTGGCGACGGCCTATCACGCGGTACGTGACGTAGGCCGGGTTAAGGAAGGTGACAGGGTAGCAATTCAGGGAGCGGGGCCCATTGGGTTATGCGCCTTAGTGGTGTCGAAAGCCGAGGGGGCGTTCGTTGCCATATCGGATACTGTGGGCTATCGGCTTGAGGCGGCCCGAAAAATGGGGGCGGACGCCGTCGTAAACCCGAAGACGCGGAACTTTGTCTCCCGAAATGCGGAACTGACCGGCGGTGGCGGATTCGACAAGGTAATCGAGGCTGTCGGGGGCTCTCAGGATGCCACCTTGTCCGAGGCCTGCCGTATCGTGAAGCGGAACGGAACAGTCATTGTTATGGGGGTGTTCGCTGGAGATAAAATTCCGATACCAGCCGAGGAAGTCCGGCGTCTAGAGATCATCATCAAGGGGGCACGGGGGCGCTATGCGGGTCAGTTTGACGATTGTTTGGAATTGGTCGCATCTGGGAGGATCAATATTGGCCCCATGCTTACCTCTCGCATTCCGCTGGAACGGGTGGTGGATGGTCTTCAGATGATGGAAGAAAAGAGGGGTGGCGCGATCAAAGTCATCCTTGAGCCTCACGGCCCCTCGGGGGAATGAGGACGGTCTGCACGCCTTGACCTACTGGCCCATGATGACCTTAAATGGGCGATATCGAAAATACCGAAATACAAACCTGAATCGTCGCCATTTCGCTTGGTCAGGAATCGGTGGAAGGGAAGGCGTCTATGCGATTCGCTGTTGACACTGGTGGCACTTTCACCGATTTGGTGATGGAGGACGATCGAGGCGTTCTCCACATGTTCAAGGCTGCTACGACACCTGAAGACCCTGTCCGGGGAATTCTGGATGTAGTTGCGATTGCAGCCGAGGGGTTTTCGCTCACGGTGGAGGAGCTTCTTTCCTACGGTGAACTTTTTATTCATGGTACTACCCATGCCATTAACGCTATCATCACCGGAAACACTGCGCGGACAGCCTTTCTTACTACCAAGGGCCACCCCGATGTCCTCGTTCTCCGTGAGGGCGGGCGAATTGAGCCGTTTAATTTCCTTGCTCCCTTTCCGAAGCCATATATTCCAAGGGCTCTGACCTTCGAGGTGCACGAACGTATTACCTCGGAGGGAGATGTTATATGCCCCTTGGACGAGAAAGCCGCGATCGACATCATCGCTAATCTCCGTGCTCTCCAGGTGGAATCGGTCGGGGTTTGCCTCCTTTGGTCCACCGTCAACCCAGCGCACGAGGACCGGCTGGGCGAATTGCTCGAAGAACACCTGCCGGGCGTGCCCTATACTCTTTCCCATATTCTCAACCCTATCCTCCGCGAGTACCGCCGCGCCTCCTCGGTCTGCATGGACGCATCCCTTAAACCGCTGATGAATCGCTACTTGGGAGGGCTTTCTGGCCGTCTGGCTGGGGCAGGATTCCGTGGGCGGCTACTAATGCTGACTTCCCGAGGCGGGGTATTGGACGTAGACGACCTCCTTGCCGCGCCTATTCATGCCATCGGATCAGGGCCCTCTATGGCCCCCATCGCGGGCCGCCACTTCGCCCGCGTCGACGCAAAATCCGAAACGGCGATAATCGCCGATACGGGAGGAACAACCTACGACGTGAGTCTGGTCCGACGGGGGACGATCCCGATGACGCCTGAGAGTTGGATTGGCCAGCGTTATCGGGGACATATTGTTGGTTTCCCTTCGGTGGAAGTGAAGAGCATTGGCGCTGGAGGGGGTAGTATCGCTTGGGTGGACGATGGTGGATTGCTCCATGTCGGGCCGCAGAGCGCAGGTGCCGTCCCTGGGCCTGCCTGCTATGGACGAGGCGGCGAGCGGCCTACGGTGACGGATGCTTCCCTCGTTCTGGGGCACATTGACCCGGCCTACTTCTTGGGTGGGGCAATGAAACTCGAAGCGGGCCGATCCGAGGAGGCTATACGGGCAAGCGTGGCTAGGCCTCTGAAGATGAAAATACAAGAAGCAGCGTCGGCCATCTTGCGCCTCGCTACCGAGAACATGGTAGGCGCCATCGAGGAGATCACCATCGACCAAGGGATCGACCCTCGGGGGGCAGTGCTCGTAGGCGGCGGTGGGGCGGCAGGGCTAAATTCAGTGGCCATTGCTCGGCGTCTTGGCTGCGAGCGCGTTGTCATTCCCGAGGTTGGTGCGGCGCTCTCGGCTGCGGGGGCGCTGATGAGCGACCTGCACGCCGACTTCCGTGCACTTTATTACGCATCCTCGGTGGATTTCGATTTTGAGGGAGTAAATGCCACTCTAAAGTCACTCATCTCTAAGTGTAAAGCGTTTTTTAAGGGCCCAGGTGTAGGCGCAATTGAGCATTCGATAGAAATTTTCACCGAGGCTCGTTACCGTCACCAGATTTGGGAGATCAATCTACCCATCAATTTGAGGCGCTTCCGGACGGCGAATGAGGTTGCGCGAGTGCGGAAAGAATTCGACGCTGCCCACGAGGAGATATTTGCCGTCCGCGACCCAGATTCGGACGTGGAGTTTGTCGGGTGGGGTGCCATCGCGCGATGCAAGTTGCGGGAGGGGAAGCTCGGAAAGCTTGGCCACGAGAATAAATTCGGGGCTAAGCTTCCTGCACGGCGTAAGGCATATTTCGGCGGGAAGGGGATGGTGAACACGAGGGTTGTGCTGTTCGAAAGTATGAAGCCGGGTGCGTCTATGCGGGGACCGGCAATTATCGAAGCACCATTCACTACAGTCGTCATTGAGCCTGGATCACTGGTGAAACGGACGCGAAGTGGAAGCCTGGTAATTAATGTCTAGGCGATGGTGTGATTCAATGCACGAACAACCGATCAACTCCTAAAGGAACTTGAGTCATGGTGAGTGCAAAAGCTAAGAGGAAAACTAAAAAAGCGGCGACAAAAATAACCGCCGGAGGTGGCCAAAAAAAAAGAGGAATGGACCCTATTAGCCTGGCCGTATTGAACAAGCGTTTTGAGTCTGTCACGACGAAGATGGCGAACACCCTCCTCCGGACGGGGCGCTCGGGTGTGCTTAACCTAGCGAAGGATTTTTCAACCAGTATCGTAACGCGTGAATGCGAGTTGCTGGCCGGGGCGGAGACCTTGCCCATCCATGTCTTGAGTGGGGCCGATCTCATGGCGCGGGCGATGATGGATCTTCACCCGAAGCTTCGGCTCGGCGATGCCTTTTTACATAACTCACCTTACCATGGCTGCTCACATCCTGCGGATCACACAATCCTCGTTCCGGTCATCGATAAAAAAGGGATGCATCACTTCACGGTCTGGGTTAAGGCCCATCAGGCTGATTGTGGCAATGGCCTGCCGACTACCTATATGGGTCACGCAAGGGATGTCTACGAAGAGGGTGCACTGATTTTTCCAGCGGTCAAGGTTCAAGAGAAATACAAAGACATCGAAGACGTCATTCGCATGTGCCAAATGCGCATTCGCGTGCCGGTCCAATGGCGGGGCGACTACCTGGCCATGATCGGCGCCGCGCGAATTGGAGAGCGCGAAGTTCTGGCGATGGCGAACGAGTATGGCTGGGAGACGCTCCACGCTTTTGCGGCGGAGTGGTTCGACTACAGCGAGAAGGTCATGATTTCCGCTATCCAGAAGATGCCCAGCGGAAGTGCAACCGCGACTAGCATTCATGACCCAGTTCCTGGGACGCCTGAGGAAGGAATTCCCATCAAGGTTGGAGTACAGATCAATTCGAAGGCTGCGCGAATTGAAGTGGATCTTAGGGAAAACCCGGATGCCATGCCTTGCGGGCTTAACCTCAGCGAAGCCTGTGCGCGGACTGGAGCAATGATCGCAGTATTTAACAGCATCGAAGTTCCAGTGCCCACTAATGCGGGCAGTTTTCGCCGTCTCAAGGTCCATATCCGCGAAGGGTGTGTCGCAGGCGGGGGGAAGCATCCCACGAGTATGTCGGTAGCCACGACCAATCTGGCCGATCGGGTGACAAATCCCGTCCAGCGGGCATTTTCGAAAATTAAGGACGGTCTCGGTTTGGCCGAATGTGGCCCCATATTTCCCGCTTCGCTCGGTGTTATTTCTGGCGTGGATCCCCGGAATGGGAATGAGCCATTCGTAAACCAAATTTTTCTTCTCGATACAGGTGGTGCGGCGGCAGCAAAAACGGACGCTTGGCTGACCATTTGTCATGCTGGTAACTCGGGGATGTGCTTCATTGACAGTGTGGAACTGGACGAACTTCACTTCCCTTTTCTCGTGGACGAGCGCCGGCTTGTCGAAGACACGGAAGGTGCCGGCCGTACCTTAGGAGCGCCTTCGGGCTATTGCGAATATGGCCCGATTGGAGGGGGCAATCTCGAGGTGGTCTACGTGGCGGATGGCGCCATCAACAATGCCAAGGGGACGCTCGGCGGGTTCGGCGGCGCGCGAATCCGGAACTATCATCGTAAGGTGGGTGGCGAGTTAATCGAATTGCCTGCCTGTAAGGATATAATTCTCAAGCCGGGGGAGAAAATCATCTCCTACTCGGCTGGAGGCGGCGGCTACGGCCCGCCCATTGAGCGTCCTGTTGCCCAGCTGAAGAACGACGTAGAGGAAGGCTGGATCTCGAAACAGCGAGCCTACGAGGTGTATGGCGTCGTCCTACGTGAGGATGGTTCTATCGACGAGACGGCGACGGCCGAGCGGAGAAGAGCCCTCAAGAAGGGCGGGCGTCGCACGACTCCAAATTGATATTTGAAGAGCGAATACGGTGAAAAGGGGAGAGATATGAGGCTAAACAATAAGGTGGCTATCGTCACCGGCGGGTCCATGGGAATTGGCGAAGCAATTTGCCTAGCCTATGGGCGCGAAGGGGCTAAAGTCGCGATTGTAAATCGTACACGCGAGACTGGAGAGGTGGTAGCTCAAAAGGTTAAAGATGCCGGTGGAACTGCGCAGGTTTTCCCATGCGATGTGTCAAAAAAGGCCGAAGTTGATTCGATGGTCGAGGGTGTGATCGATTCGTTCGGTGTAGTGGATATCCTAGTGGGCAACGCCGGCATCATGATCAACAAGCCCGTGGAGGAGTATACTGAGAATGAATGGGACCGAATTATCGATGTCAATCTGAAGGGTAATTTTCTTCTCTCCCAGGCGGTGCTCCCCAATATGAAGAAAAAGAAGTCCGGGAAAATTGTCTACGTGGCTTCAATCGCGGGAACCCACGCCTTTCCAAATGCGCTTCCCTATTGCGCGAGCAAAGGTGGTGTCGTTATGATCACAAAGGCCCTAGCCGCTGAGGTCGCCAAGGACGGCATCAACGTCAACTGCATCTCGCCGGGGAACACAGCCACTCCGCTCAATCAGCACCTTCAGGATGACCCCGAATTTGTAAAGCAGATGGCCAGTTACACTCCGACAGGACGTGCCTACATATCGGTTGAAGAGATAGCGGGGGCAGCTGTTTTTCTAGCTTCCGATGAGGCGAGCGCTGTTCATGGGCTCGATATGATTGTGGATGATGGATGGTGCGTAATGTAGGGACAGGAAATCTGCGGATATCACAACGAAGGGTGTGGGGCGAATGCCGAATGGGTTTGTAAAAATAAAATCTTCCGCTGAAGTGTGCGAGAACCAAGTTTTCCATTAATTCCGTGGAAATATTTGGACTGGGTTCAATGCCCTGCCCGCGCACTTCGGAACTTAAATGGCCAGAACTTCCCGAGGGAAATCCCATGTCTCTTATTTGTTATGTAAACGGAAAATATTCCGAGGCGAGCGAGACAAGGGTATCGGCTTTCGACCACGGCTTCCTTTACGGAGATGGGATCTTCGAGAGTATGACTGTACGGGAAGGGCGAATTTTTAAATTCAAAGATCATCTCGATAGGCTTGAGCGCTCTGCCCGGTCACTTCGGCTCATCCTTCCTGAAACAAAAGAGCGCATCGGTGCAATTGTAAAGGAGGCGGTCCGCCGAACGGACCGGGAGCATGTCTATATTCGCATTGTCGTCTCACGGGGGGAAGGCTATCCCGTTCTCGATCCACGCGTCGTGAAAGAGGCGACTCTGGCTGTTCTCCTGCACGATCCCGTGCCGCCCCACGAGACGGGGTCCTGCTATGATAATCACGGAAAAGGTCTTCGATTAAAAACGACTGGGGTGCGCAAGGTCCCCCCCGAGGTGTACGAACCTAGAGTAAAATCCCTGAACTACCTAAATAACGTCCTTGCGAGAATTGAGGCGATTGAGGCAGGCTTTGATGAAGCCGTCTTGCTCGACATGCGAGGCTTTGTTGCTGAGGCTCCGGGGGAGAATATTTTTATCGTCCAGGGCGATACGCTCAAGACTCCGCGTGCCCATAATGTACTGGACGGGATCACCCGGCGAACTGTTCTCCAAATTTCTGCCGGAGAGGGGATCTCTGCTGAGGAGGTTGATCTAACCTTGTACGATCTCTACACAGCGGACGAGGTATTTTTGACTTCATCCTTCAGCCGTGTGCAAGGCGTTTGTGAGGTGGATGGTCGGCCAATTCTTTTTCCAGGCCCCATCACCGTCCGGCTCCGCGAAATTCTGGCAGAGATGGAAATGACGGAGGGAGAACCGGTGGAATGAAGGGAGGTTCCATTTGCTGCTAGTCATTCATGGGCCGCCGAGCGGCTAGGAGGGCGCGGTTAAAGTGCAGGTAGAGGCAGGAGGCGGTGAACCCTGCCTCACGCAGCCATGAAAGCTGCTCTTCAAGGGTGGCGACATAGTCATCCTTCTTCCGATAGGCTTCAAGATATTTAGTATAGGTCATCTCATTTTCCATCTCAGTTTTGCGATTCAGCCTTACCCATACACTTTGGTATTCGGTGAAGAGTTCCTTGCCCTCAAATGCGACCCGGTCCAGTAATAAAAACGTACCGCCGGGCACCAAGAGATTGAACACGCCGGACATAATATGGTGCTTTTCGATGTGCGGGACCTCGTGGAGTGCCTGGATGCTGATTGCGAAGGTATAGGGCCCCTCGGGAAGAGGAAGTTTTTCC
>Ga0315336_1003509_pt1 | contig 20652 bp, 31 predicted proteins | sample ASW5metaG_FD_204512 | JGI IMG/M metagenome (GOLD analysis project Ga0315336, IMG submission 204512) | Ammonia-oxidizing marine archaeal communities from Monterey Bay, California, United States - ASW #5 | ecosystem: Environmental > Aquatic > Marine > Intertidal zone | place: USA: California... | reverse complement strand
ATTGTGGTTCTTCAGCAAGGAGCGGTCGACTCTCTGGTAAGTCAACTAGGTAAAAGCGAAAGCTGATTATCCTGCATAACGCAATCTTGCAAAGAGCAAAGCGATGAGCAACGAAATTCTGATACGCCCGATGGTTACTGAGAAGCTGTCCAATCTCATGGAGAAAGGACACTATGCTTTTCAGGTAGATCAGGGTGCTAACAAGATCGAAATCCGGAATGCCATTGAAGGACGGTATCCGGGTGTGAAGGTCAAGGAAGTACGGACGATGATCGTCCGAGGTAAGCGTCGCACACAGCAGACGCGTCGCGGTAGGGTAGAAGGGAGACGGGCTTCGTATAAGAAGGCCATCATCACCTTGATGCCCAACAGCGATCAGATTGATTTCTTCGAGGAAGTTTAATCAGGGGTTTCCCTGAATTGAGACGACAGTAACATGGCGATCAAAAAACTCAAACCAAATACACCGGGACAGCGACACCGCTCAGTTTCCGCGTTCGAGACGATTACAAAGTCGACGCCGGAAAAAAGCCTACTCGCTCCGATCAAGCATAAAGCTGGTCGAAACAATACCGGTCGCATTATGGTGCGCCACCAGGGTGGTGGGCACAAGCGACGGTACCGGATAATTGATTTCAAGCGCAACAAATTTGGCATTCCAGCTACTGTTGCAAGCATTGAATACGATCCGAATCGTTCGGCACGAATCGCCCTTCTCGTCTATGCAGACGGAGAGAAGCGATACATCGTTGCTCCGAATGAGATCAAGGTCGGACAGAAAGTCTCAAACGGTCCAGATGCGTCGCCGGAAGCAGGAAACTGCCTGCCGTTCACGCACATTCCGGTTGGTTCTTATGTCCATGCCATCGAGATGAAGCCGGGCAAAGGTGCTCAGCTTGCTCGCAGTGCAGGAACGTTTGCTCAGTTCACCGCCAAGGAAGGGAAATTCGCGATTCTGCGTCTCCCATCGGGTGAAACGCGCATGGTTCCGGTTCTCTGCATGGCCACGATGGGCACGACCTCGAATCCGGATCACATGAATATTGACATCGGGAAAGCCGGTCGCAAGCGCTGGATGGGTGTTCGCCCAGGAACGCGTGGTGTGGCAATGAACCCGATCGATCACCCTATGGGTGGTGGTGAAGGAAAATCCTCCGGTGGTCATCCGAAATCTCCGACAGGGGTTCCGGCCAAAGGATTCAAGACTCGTAAAAAGAAAAATCCATCCGACAAGTACATCGTACGTCGTCGCAAGAAGTAAGGAAGTATGGCTCGGTCACTTAAAAAAGGCCCTTTCGTCCATTATAAGCTTCAGAAGAAAGTGGACGATCTAAACCAGTCTGGCAAGAAGAAGGTCGTAAAGACCTGGAGCCGGGCATCCATGATTACGCCGGATTTCGTCGGTCACACTTTTGCCGTTCATAATGGCAAACAGTTTGTACCGGTGTATATCACGGAAAACATGGTCGGTCATCGTCTGGGTGAGTTTTCACCCACTCGCTTTTACCGCGGTCACGCTGGTACGGCGAAGGACAGAAGAGGACGCTAAAAATTAAGTCGGACACTGACTAATCAGTGATAAGACACAACGATTGAGAACATGGAAGCAAGAGCTGTTCGCAAACACATTCGGAGTTCACCGCGCAAAATGCGGACCGTGATAAACGTGGTTCGTGGTAAGCGTGTGCCGGAAGCCTTAGATATTCTGAACTTTCTACCACAGAAAGTGACGAAAATCGTAAAGCTCACGGTACTCTCTGCGGTTCATAACCTTATTGACCTCAATAAGGATGAGCGCATTGATGAAGAGCAACTCGTTATCAGCGAAATACGCGCTGATAGCGGGCCAGCATTCAAACGCTTTCGTCCAGTTTCGCGCGGACGAGCTCACCCGATCCTGAAGCGCACCTGTCATCTGACAGTTGTTATATCAGATCCGAGTGCCGGTTCTGAGGAATCTACTGAGACTGTTGAAGTTGATGTAGAAGTCGCAGAAGGCGAAGAATAAAAGTATTACCAGGTCACCCCTGATAGAAGAGTAATTAAATGGGTCAGAAAACGCATCCGATTGGCTTTCGTCTTGGAATTATCCGAGGCTGGGACTCCAACTGGTACGCCGGTAAGGATTTCGCGCAGAAGCTGGTAGAAGACGGAGAAATCCGCAAATACCTCTCTGCTCGTCTGAAGCGAGCCGGACTTTCTCGCGTAGTCATTGAACGCACGCCAAAGCGTGTGATTCTGACGCTTCACACTTCCCGCCCGGGCGTTGTTATCGGTCGTGGAGGAACGGAAGTCGAAAAACTGCGAGAGGAGATCAAACAGCTTACGAGCAAAGACATTCAGGTCAACATTAATGAGATTAAACGTCCTGAATTGGATGCTAGCCTCGTTGCCCAGAATATTGCTCAGCAGATGGAAGGGCGTGTTTCGTTCCGTCGTGCTATGAAGCAGTCGATAACGGCAGCCATGCGAATGGGAGCCGAAGGGATTCGCATCAAGTTAAGCGGTCGTCTCGGTGGCGCGGAAATGAGTCGTGCAGAGCAGTACATGGAAGGACGTGTGCCGCTGCATACTATTCGCGCAGACATTGATTACTCGACGGCAACAGCATATACCATTTATGGTACGACCGGTGTGAAAGTCTGGATTTACAGAGGAGAAATTCTCGGTAGGCCGGATCTAAGCCCGAACGTTCAGGCGCAGCGTCAGCAGATGCAGCAAATGGAACCGGAAAGAGGTCGTCGTGGACGTCGTGATGATCGTCGCCGTGGTGGCGCAGGTGGTCGTGGCGGTCGTGGTCAAGGTGGCGGCGGTGGTCGTGGCCAAGGTGGTGGCGGTGGTCGTGGTCAAGGTGGCGGCGGTGGTCGTGGCCAGGGCGGCGGCGGCGGACCTCGCAGATAAGCGAAGGCCATTTCGCTATAAAGAAATAACTCTATTGAAAGTCGGCGTTTGCCGGCAGGGATTGAAGAGGAAATAACATGTTAATGCCAAAGCGCGTCAAGCGCCGCCGCGTACAGAAAGGACGGATCAAGGGTAACGCTCAACGCGGGACTCGGGTCGATTTTGGTGATTTCGGGATCAAAGCTCTCGAGACAGGTCGTCTGAGCAGTCGTCAGATTGAAGCTGCTCGTATTGCGATGACTCGACACATGAAACGAGCCGGGAAAGTTTGGATTAGAATTTTTCCAGACAAGCCGATGACGAAGAAGCCTGCCGAAACTCGAATGGGTAAAGGTAAAGGGGTTCCTGAGTTTTGGGTAGCCGTTGTTCGTCCAGGGCGAATCCTTTTTGAAGTAGGTGGAGGAATTGACCTCGATCTCGCAAAAGAAGCGATGCGTCGCGCACAGCAGAAACTCCCCATTCTTACGAAGGTCGTTGTTCGGCCTGACTACAAAGCCTAGACAGACAGGACAATGAAGGCCAAGGAAATTAGAGATCTAACAGCGGAAGAGATTCAGAGTCGAATCACAGATGAGGGCGAACAGCTCAGCCATCTGAGATTTCAGCATGCAATTGCTGACTTGCAGAATCCGATGATCCTCCGTGAAAAGCGCCGTTTGATTGCACAGCTGGAGACGATTCTCAGGGAGAAGGCCGGCCAAACAACAGCAGACGCTTAATTAATATTAATCGCACCCAAACTTAAAGGTAGTTGGTGAGGAACGGTACACGGCTCACCAAGCCCGAAGACAAAATGGAAGCAAGTAATTCAAGAAACGCCCGTAAAGAAAGAGTCGGTCTTGTTGTAAGCAGCAAGATGGATAAAAGCATTACGGTAGCTATCGAACGTCGGATGAAGCATCCGATGTATGGCAAATATGTCAAGAAGACATCTACGCTGATGGCGCACGACGAAACCAATGATGCAGGCGAAGGAGACACCGTTCGCATTTCGGAAACGAGGCCTCTCAGCAAGAACAAACGCTGGAGACTAGTCGAAGTCGTAGAGCGCGCAAAATAATCAGGTATCTCTGCAGCGTAAAAGCTGAAGATTTCAATTGAGCTAAGGCCAATCGAGCAAAGCAATGATCCAGCAAGAATCAAGACTAAAAGTTGCCGACAACAGCGGTGCCAAAGAAGTACTCTGTATTCGGGTGCTAGGCGGAAGTAAGCGTCGATATGCACGTGTGGGCGATCAGATAGTCGTCACGGTGAAATCTGCCATTCCAGGAGGAAACGTCAAGAAAGGTGAGGTTTCCAGAGCCGTAGTAGTCCGGACTCGCAAAGAATATCGTCGTTCAGACGGAACGTATATCCGTTTTGACGAAAATGCAGCCGTGCTGCTTAATCCCCAGGGCGAACCTAGAGGAACACGCATTTTCGGGCCAGTCGCCCGAGAGCTTCGCGAGAAGCAGTTCATGCGCATCGTTTCTCTCGCTCCAGAGGTCCTCTAACAACCAATTAAGTAAGAGTGACGCTGGCGTTTGCCAGCCGAGCACAAAACACTCAATCCTATGCCACGGAAGCACAACAAGCAGAAGAAGCTGCACATCCGCAAGGGTGACATGGTTCGCGTGATCTCGGGTAACGATCGCGGTAAAGAGGGCAAGATCCTCCGCGTCTATCCGGACACCGAGCGAGTCATCATTGAAGGTGTAAACGTACGGGTTCGTCATACGCGCCCGAATCAACTTTATCCCCAGGGTGGCCGAATCCAGCAGGAAGCGGCTATTCACTCTTCAAACGTCATGCCCCTAGATGGAAACGGTGATCCGACAAGGATTGGCCGTAAGAAAATCGAAGATGCAGACGCAGGCCGTACACGTTGGGTCCGAGTGGCCACAACGACCGGCGAAGAACTGGACGGATAGCGCAAAAGTACAGTAGTACATAATCAGATTAGATGACGACCCTAGCAGTCGTACCAGCAATGGCTAAGAAAAAAACAGAAGCAATGGACGCTTACGTACCTAGACTCAAGACGCGATATTCAGAAGAAATCGTCGACGGGCTCATGAAGCAGTTCGAATATTCGAACGTGATGCAGGTACCGAAGCTGATCAAAATTAGCGTTAACAAGGGTGTCGGCGAAGCTGCTATCAACAAGAAAGTTATGGACGATGCGGTACAGGAGATTCGTACTGTAACGGGCCAGCAGCCGATTATCCGAAAGGCACGCAAAGCGGTGTCGAACTTTAAGCTCCGTCAGGGCATGCCAGTTGGCACGTCCGTAACGCTTCGGGGCGAGCGAATGTATGAGTTTCTAGATCGTCTGATCACGCTGACTTTACCGCGTGTTCGTGACTTTAGAGGAATTCCCGATCGTTCATTTGATGGCCGGGGTAATTACTCCCTGGGGATCAAAGAGCAGATCGTCTTTCCAGAGATTGATGTTGATAAAGTGAACCAGATTTCAGGTTTGGATATCACTTTTGTCACATCAGCTGGAACGGATGAAGAAGCGTTGGCGCTCCTGAAAGCATTTGGTATGCCTTTCGTCCGCCCTGACGCTGCTCAATCAACAAACTAGACTCAATTACACACTACAATTGACTCATGGCTAAGAAAAGCTGGATAGCCCGCGAAGTTAAGCGCAAACGCATGGTGGCAAAATACGCCGAGCGTCGCGCTGCACTCCGGGCAGCCGGAGACTGGGAAGGTCTTCAGAAGCTTCCGCGCGATGCGAGCCCGGTTCGTATGCGCAATCGCTGTTCTCTCACTGGACGTTCTCGCGGTTACCTGCGGACGTTTGGACTCTGTCGTATCGCATTTCGTGATATGGCGAGAGCGGGAATCATTCCTGGAATTCGTAAATCATCCTGGTAGGCTTTTGCCTACCTCATCGTTCACGTCACCAAGCGCACATCGAGAAGATTTGCGAACTGGTAGCAACACGAAAACAAACAATGAACGTAGTAGACCCAGTAGCAGACTTTCTGACCCGGATCAGAAACGCGCAAAAAGCAACGCATCGTCATGTCGATATACCGGCATCGAAGCTAAAGCGCGCAATGACGCAAATTCTCCTTGATAAGGGATTTGTTCGCCGGTACATCAACGTCGATGACGGAAAGCAGGGCCTCATCAGAATTTATTTGAAGTATCAAAAAAACGGCTCTCCAGTCATCCGCTCCATGAAGCGTGCGTCCAAACCAGGACTGCGTTATTACTGTGGTGCAGATGATCTTCCTCGAGTGAGGGGCGGTCTTGGTATTGCAATCGTGTCAACGTCTCGCGGCGTAATGACAGATAAAGAAGCGCGCGCCAACCACATCGGTGGTGAGGTGCTGGCCTATCTCTACTAGAGAGAGAAGGCCTTTTTAGAAGTATTTCGAAACGTATCGAGAAGTAACATGTCACGAGTGGGTAACGCACCGATTCCGGTATCAGATCAGATTAAGATTGATATCGGCTCGAACAACCTGGTGACGGTATCCGGGCCTAAAGGCGAACTTTCGCTTCAGGTAGACCCGGACATCAACATAAAAATCGAAGAAGGGGAGCTGCTGGTTTCCCGTCCAACGGATCAGAAGCGACATCGTGCAATGCACGGTTTGTACCGTTCTCTGCTCGGTAACATGGTTACCGGCGTGGCAGATGGCTACAAAAAGGAGCTTGAGGTTATCGGAGTTGGTTTCAGAGCGCTCGTTAATAACGGCGTTTTGGAATTGGCACTTGGTTTCTCTCATCCGATCTACTTCGTTCCACCAGAAGGCGTCAACATTGAAGTTGATTCCAAACGCGGGAAAAACACCTTCATTATTATTGATGGTGCAGACAAGCAGATGGTCGGGCAGGTAGCAGCAAAAATTCGGTCCTTGCGTCCACCAGAGCCCTACAAAGGCAAAGGTGTCCGCTACTCGGATGAGTATGTCCGTAGAAAAGCCGGTAAAACAGCAGCACGCTAGATTAACTAGAAATTATCAGGCATGACCGGAGGGACGGCAATCTTCCGGATACCAAATAAGGAATCATGGCAATTACAAAGCAAGACAGAAGAAAAAGAGTCAAGCGAGGTATTCGCAAGAAGATCTCTGGAACAGCTGAACGCCCGCGTTTGACTGTATTTAGATCGAATGCGAATATTTACGCCCAGCTGGTAGACGATCTCAATGGTAAGACATTGGCTTCTGCCTCCAGCCTCCAGAAAGACGTCAAAGGGAAAAACCCTATTGAAGTCGGAAAGGCAGTTGGAATCAAACTGGCTGAAGTAGCCAAAGCAGAAGGTATCGCTGCGGTCGTTTTCGATCGTAACGGATATCAGTATCACGGACGGGTTCAGGCCCTGGCAGATGGCGCTCGAGAGGGCGGCCTGAAGCTATAACCCGATCAGCCAGAATTAAAAAGAGATAATCGAATCATGGCCAAAGGAAGAAATCGTCAGCAACGCGATCGTACTGGAGACTCCCAGATTGAATGGGTAGAACGACTAGTATCGGTCAAGCGTGTTGCCAAGGTTGTTAAAGGTGGTCGCCGCTTTTCATTCAACGCTGTAGTCGTCGTTGGCGACGGTAACGGCGGTGTAGGAACCGGTCTCGGAAAAGCAAACGAAGTTTCAAGCGCGATAGCGAAGGGAACGGAAGATGCTAAGAAGAACATTGTTCGCGTCCCACTGCGTCGCGGAACGGTGCCACATCCCGTAATCGGAAAACAGGACGCAGGTCGCGTACTGTTGAAGCCAGCATCCCACGGTACCGGTGTAATCGCCGGTGGTGGCGTTCGCGCCGTGTTGGAATGCGCCGGTTATACGGACATTTTGTCCAAGTCACTCGGATCCAGCAATCCTCATAACCAGGTTGCTGCGACAATGGATGCTCTTCGCAATCTTGAAGATCCGATGGCAGTGGCAAAGCGTCGCGGTGTTCCTCTCAAACGTGTGTTTGAAGGATAAATCGCTTCCCCAAAGGAATTTAAAAGCTGAATACGATGGCTAGACTCAAAATTACACAGGTTAAAAGTGCGATCCGACGTACAGGACAACAGAAGAAAATTGTCGCTGCGCTGGGACTTCGCCGAATGAACCAGACGGTTGAACACGATGACAGTCCGCAGATTCGCGGAATGATCGACAAGGTTCATCACCTGGTGTCAGTAGAAAACGCCTGAATCTGAACCGCGTGTTCGGAATCAAGCACATTCAACTCAATATTAATAACAAGCGAGTCCTGCTTCGGTAGGGCGATGTAGCAAAGAAAATGGATCTGAGTAATCTCAAACCCGCAGAAGGGTCTACAAAGTCGCGAAAGCGAATCGGTCGTGGTGAAGGTTCTGGATACGGAGCCCATTCGGCAACAAAAGGAAATAAAGGACAGAAGTCCCGCGCAGGTGCCAGCATTCCTGTCTGGTTTGAAGGTGGTCAGATGCCACTTCAGAGACGCATTCCAAAATTTGGTTTTAAGAACCCATTTCGTAAGGAGTACCACGGAATCAATGTATCTCGGCTGGCCGAGCTCGTTGCTTCAGGTAAAGTGGATGGCTCAGCAGAAATCACACCCTCCATACTTCGTGGGGTCGGACTGATTGGAAAAGGTGAATTGGTAAAAGTTCTTGGTGGCGGTGAGATAGAAGCGAAAGTTTCCGTTTCTGCGCACGCCTTTAGCGCTTCAGCCAAACAGAAGATTGAGGCTGCCGGTGGAACGGCAACCGTTCTTTAGAAGCGCCAACACTCACTGAACTGAATTTTCACCACCCAGCCCCGAAAGGGATTAAACGACAGAAGTTATGGCTGGCCTTACCGAAAGTATTCGAAACGTCTGGAAGATTGAGGAGCTGCGCCGTCGCATTTTGTACACGCTCGGCCTCCTCATCATTTATCGCCTTGGTGCGTTTGTTACGCTTCCAGGCGTAGATGCGAGCATTCTTGCAGAGATTAATGCAAATGCAGCAACAAATAATCTTCTGGGGCTTCTTGACCTCTTTGTTGGGGGTGCTTTTAGCGCTGCAGGTATTTTTGCGCTTGGAATCATGCCTTATATCACGGCATCGATTGTTATTCAGCTAATGGGCGCTGTCGTCCCGTATTTCCAGAAGCTTCAGAGAGAAGGAGAAGACGGACGACGCAAGATCACGCAGTTAACGCGCTACGGCACAATGCTTGTCTGTGCGCTTCAGAGCATCGGATTCGCCATCAACCTCCAGTACGGCGCTACAGCAAACGCCATCGTCATAGGCGATACCTTTTTTATGATATCGACGATGATTGTTCTGGTGTCGGGAACGATGTTCGTGATGTGGCTTGGCGAGCGGATTACAGAAAATGGAATCGGAAACGGTATCTCGCTGATCATCATGATTGGTATCGTTGCTTTCCTTCCGACGTCCCTGATCAATGAGCTCGAGCTGTCGAACAACATGTTCATCTTCTTGATGGAGATTGGAGTGTTTGCGCTGATCACCGCAGGTGTCGTGATGATTACACAGGGTACACGCCGTGTTCCTGTTCAGTATGCCAAAAGAGTGGTAGGACGTAAAGTCTACGGTGGATCAACACAGTATCTGCCTATCAAGGTTAATGCTGCGGGCGTGATGCCGATCATTTTCGCCCAGTCGATTATGTTCGTTCCGGCGACCTTTGCAACCATGTTTCCTGACAGTGCATTCATGCAGCAGATGGGTGTGTTTTTCACCGACATCTCCTCATGGGGCTACTCGACAGTATTCTTCATCATCTGTGTGTTCTTCACGTACTTCTATACTGCTATCGCAGTGAATCCGAAGGAAATGGCAGACACGATGAAGCGCCAAGGCGGTTTCGTTCCTGGTATTCGCCCTGGAAAGCAGACGAGCGAGTTCATTGACAATATTTTGACGCGAATAACGCTACCGGGCTCTGTGTTTCTCGGACTCGTAGCGATCTTTCCAGCGTTCGCCATCCAGTTTGGAGTCACCTACGGGTTTGCTCAGTTCTTTGGAGGAACGAGCCTCTTGATTCTGGTCGGTGTTACCCTTGACACGCTGCAGCAAGTAGAGAGTCACCTTCTCATGCGCCACTACGACGGATTTATGAAATCCGGTCGCATGCGTAGCCGACGAGGATAGATTAGAATAATGGTTCATCTAAAAAGCGATAAAGAAATCGAGCTCATGCGAGCGTCAGCCGACCTGGTTGGACGTACGCTGGGCGAGGTGGCTTCTCTCGTTACTCCCGGAGTAACGACTGCTGAGATGGATCGAGTTGCAGAAGCTTATATCAGAGATCACAATGCAGAGCCCGCTTTTAAGGGATATCGGGTTGGAAACGAAGTATTTCCTTCCACGCTTTGCACGTCGGTAAATGATGAAGTTGTTCATGGCATCCCAACGGACATTCCTCTTAAAGACGGAGACATTGTTTCTGTCGATTGCGGTGTGTTGTTAGACGGATACTATGGAGATAGCGCGTTCACATTCGCTGTGGGCTCGCTTTCTGATGACAATCAGCTACTCATGATGACTACATACGAATCATTGATGCTAGGTATCGCTCAGGCCACGACTGGTCGACGGATAGGCGATATCGGAGCAGCGGTTCAAAATCACTGCGAAGGCCGTGGTTATGGAGTTGTTAAAGATCTGGTAGGTCACGGCATTGGTCGTGGTCTGCATGAGGATCCACAGGTACCCAATTTTGGACGTGCCGGAAGTGGAAGGAAATTGAAGACCGGTCTTGCAATTTGCATTGAGCCCATGATTAATCGTGGATCAGCCGGTGTTCGAACCGAGGGAGATGGATGGACAGTCAAAACGGCAGACTCGCTGACGTCGGCTCACTACGAACACACAATCGTGGTGCGACCAGGTGAAGCTGAAGTTCTGACTACCTTTAAGTACATCGAGGATGCCCTCGATCAATTACCATACATAAAGACTGCCAACGTAGCATATGGCTAAGCAAAAGCCCATTGAACAGGACGGCGAAGTAATTGACGCATTACCCAATGCCCAATTCCGAGTCCGACTTGAAAACGGTCACGAGATACTCGGACTGCTTTCCGGAAAGATGAGAATGTATTTCATCAAGATTCTGCCCGGAGATAGAGTCAAGGTTGAACTATCACCTTACGACCTGTCCAAAGGACGGATTGTTTACCGCTACAAGTAAGCTTCACAATTACGTCACGAACCTGCAAAGGGGATTGGCGTAAGACATCGGCTAGAACCAAAATTAGCCGACAGCAAAAATGGCCCGATGCCGCAAAGCTGAAGGCACAAATAGATACCGATTGACATGAAAGTTCGTGCTAGTGTCAAAAAACGAAGTTCTGACGACAAAATTGTTCGTCGTAAAGGACGCGTTTACGTGATCAACAAGAAGAACCCCAAACACAAACAGCGTCAGGGATAGAGCATTTGCTCTAGCTCGATGCATTAGCTGCTGGTATTATGCCACGAATTGCAGGACAGGACTTAAACATTAAGAAGCGCGGCGAAATCGCCATGACCGCCATTTTTGGTATTGGTCGTGCGCGCGCTATCGAAATTCTGACTCGCTTGGATATCGATCCCAATGAACGGCCGGAAAATTGGACTGAAGATCAGACCAAAGAAATCCGAAAGTTGATTGAGGATGAGTACCAGGTGGAAGGTCAGCTGCGCACTGAAGTGCAGCTTAACATTAAGCGACTGATGGATATTGGTTGCTATCGAGGATTACGTCATCGTCGAGGTCTCCCTGTTCGCGGACAGCGGACACAGACGAACGCTCGAACCCGTAAGGGTAAGAAGAAGACAGTTGCAGGTAAAAAAGCAGCTCCACGTAAGTAATCCTACTCGAATTTATCTGAATAAGATAATTGTTCATCTTCAGCCGATTTTGGCTGAAGCCGTTTAATCATCCCAACGAACAATGGCTAAAAGACAACGGGGCGGACGTACACGGAAAAAGAATGTAGTGATTGAGTCTAATGGACAGGCTCACATCAAAGCTACATTTAATAACGTGCAGGTGACGCTTACCGACCAGTACGGGAATACGATTTCCTGGGCCAGTTCCGGAAAAATGGGTTTCAAGGGTAGTCGAAAGAACACACCCTACGCCGCTCAGGTTGCCGCATCGGCAGCTGGCAAAGAAGCTCATGATCTCGGACTGCGCCGTGTGGAAGTATTTGTAAAAGGTCCCGGATCCGGTCGTGAGTCAGCGATTCGTGCACTCTCTGCCGTAGGGTTAGAGATTGCAACGATACGCGACGTCACTCCAGTTCCCCATAATGGCTGCCGGCCCCCAAAACGCCGCCGCGTCTGACGATGCGAACGGTGGGATTCGTTTTTACGATTGAATCCCGCAGGGACTAAGCCCGGCTACGAGTCGCGGAAAAGCGCTCGTACGTTTGAATTACTCCAAACGAGAGGTAATAAGATATGGCCCGATATAGAGGCCCAAAACAGAAAATCGCGCGTCGATTTAAGGAACCGATATTCGGTCCCTCCAAGGCGCTCGAGAGAAAGCCCCATCCTCCGGGGCAACACGGCAGAAGCCGTCGCTCCAAAGAGAGTGAATATGCTGTTCAGCTTAAAGAAAAGCAGAAAGCAAAGTACACGTATGGAGTTCTTGAGCGTCAGTTCAAGAATCTGTTCGTGAAAGCCGCCCGCAAGAAGGGAGTTACGGGAGAAAACCTCCTCAAATTCCTCGAAGCACGTCTGGACAATACCATCTTCAGACTGGGGTTTGCGCGCACACGTCGTCAAGCAAGACAGCTCGTTAATCACGGGCACGTCATGGTAAACGGTCGTGTGGTCAATATTCCTTCAGCACAGCTTCGAAGCGGTGATGTTGTGGCCATGCGCCCCAAAAGCCGTTCGCTGATCGTGGTTAGTGAGTCTCTGGATCGTTCCCGCAAGGGCTTTCCATGGCTTGAAGTTGACCGCAACCTGCTACAAGGCAAGTTTCTCGATTACCCGAATCGTGATGACATTCCGGAGAATATCAGAGAGCAGCTCATCGTTGAGCTCTACTCTAAGTAATTCTTACTGAATCAATTCACGAGTGTCGCCTGGAGCCGCATCATTGGCACAGGTTGGCGCATTCAGATCACTTTACAGAGATCAAGCTGATATGAGCACCTACTCGATCCAAATGCCTGATGTAGTCGAACTGGAAGAGACTACAGAAACCTATGGCCGTTTTGTTATCCAACCGCTTGAGCGCGGATTTGGCGTAACCATCGGTAATGCACTTCGTCGCGTACTGTTGTCTTCTCTTCAGGGAGTTGCAATAACCGCACTTAAAATTGACGGAGTCCAGCACGAGTTTTCGACCATTGAAGGTGTCACGGAAGATGTCGCAGACATTATCCTGAACCTGAAAGGCGTTCGTTTTCGCGCTAACGAAGGAGCCGATGGAAACATCAGTTTCATCGTAAAAGGTGGAAAATGGACGGCGAAAACCATTGCGAGCGCGACTAGCGACTACGAAGTCCTGAATCCAGAGCATCATGTTGCTTCCGTTTCCCCGGGATCTAGTTTCGCGGTTGAACTGCGAATGGAGCGTGGACGTGGATACGTTCCCGGAGACGAAAACAAACGCGTTGACGACCCCATCGGAGTCGTTGCGATGGATGCAATATTTACTCCCATCAAAAACGTTCGCTACACCATTAACCAGACGCGTGTCGGTGAGAAGATCGACTTTGAAGCGCTGACGATGGAAGTAACGACCGACGGAAGTGTTCTTCCTGAAGATGCCTTGGCATCGGCTGCACAGATCCTTCGAGATCATGTTAACCTGTTCATCAAGATGGACAGTGAGCCTCAGCCAACGGAAGAAGAAAAAGAAGTTGATGCAGAAGTTCAGCGAGTACGCGAACTGTTGTCTCAGTCTGTTGACGAGCTGGATCTCTCGGTCCGAGCCCACAACTGCCTGAAAGCAGCGAACATCAAGACGATTGGCGACCTCGTTCGTCGAGAAGAGTCAGAGATGTTGAAATTCCGCAACTTTGGCCGCAAGTCCCTTCAGGAACTGATGCAGGTCATCGAAGAACGCAATCTTCTATTCGGAATGGATGTTGATCGATTCCTCGAAGACGTAAAGGTAAGCTGAACGTCTTCGGACGATAAAGATTAGAGACGATGAGACACCAGAAAAAAGGATTTAAACTCGGGCGTACAAGTAGCCATCGGAAAGCAACGCTTTCTGCGATGACTAACGCTCTGGTCCGTCACAAGCGGATCACGACCACCATTACGAAGGCGAAAGCGCTTCGTATGTATGCCGAGCCAATAATCAACAGAGCTAAGACGGATTCAACATTGAACCGTCGTCAGGTATTCCGCCACCTTCAGGATAAAGAGTCGGTCAAGGAGCTTTTTGGCGAGATCGCCGGAAAGATTCAGGATCGTCCGGGTGGATATCTGAGAATCATCAAACTCGGTCAGCGTGCCGGCGATTCAGCCGAAATGGCGATCATAGAGTTTGTCGATTACAATGATGTAAAACCGTTCGGATCAAGCACAGGTTCGGGTCGCAAGACTCGTCGTGCCGGGCGCAGAAGTAAATCAACAGATGCTCCGGCCGCTGTAGTGGTGGACGATGCTGCTGATGAAGCTGTAGTTTCGGAAGAAGCTGTGGTGGAAGAAGTAGTAGCTGAAGAAGCACCTGCCGCTGAAGAAGCGCCTGCTGCTGAAGAAGCGCCTGCTGCTGAAGAAGCACCTGCTGCCGAAGAAGCGCCTGCTGCTGAAGAAGCACCTGCCGCTGAAGAAGCGCCTGCCGCTGAAGAAGCGCCTGCTGCCGAAGAAGCGCCTGCTGCCGAAGAAGCGCCTGCCGCTGAAGAAGCGCCTGCTGCCGAAGAAGCGCCTGCTGCTGAAGAAGCGCCTGCTGCTGAAGAAGCGCCTGCTGCTGAAGAAGCGCCTGCTGCCGAAGAAGCGCCTGCTGCCGAAGAAGCGCCTGCTGCTGAAGCTGAATCCACAGACGACGAAGAGAAAAAAGACTCCTAGTCTCCCCGGTGGATATGTCTTTTAAGGGGCGGGCGCCGAAGGCGCCCGCCCCTTTCTATTTGCACGAAGTGCTACATGCCTTTATTGGAACAGCGTCCTTTCAGGCGGTATAATCCAACCGCACTCCATAATCGATGATAGAAGCTTCCGCCATATTGAAAGGACAAGGCCTTCAGATTGAAGGCCAATATTCTGAGAGACTTGAAGAATTGCTTCAACTCTGTCGGAATAACTTGAAAACTGTCGATGAGGAGATGATTCGACGGGCATTCAGGTTGAGTTACTGGGCGCATAGAAATGATCGACGCGCTTCAGGTGAATTGTACATCGCTCATCCGTTGGCCGTGGCGAAGATCTACGTCGAACAAATTGGATTCGATGATATCGGTGTTGCAGCCGCCCTTCTGCATGACGTGGTAGAGGATACCGATCTCTCCCTCGACTTCATCCGCGAGTCGTTCGATGACAAGCTGGCATCGATAATTGACGGACTCACCAAAATCTCAGGGGCATTCGAAACCCGCGATGTGAGCAAGGCAGAGAACGTGCGTAAGCTCATGCTGTCAATGGCTTCCGACATTCGGGTGATCTTTGTCAAGTTCGCGGATCGTCTGCACAATATGCGGACCTTGGATTCGCTGCCCGCGCATAAGAAGTTTAAGATTGCGAGTGAAACGCTAAACCTTTTCGCTCCCCTGGCACATCGTTTTGGATTCTTTGCGATTAAGAGTGAGCTCGAAGACCTTTGCCTGTCATTCCTCAATCCAGAGGAATATGAAGAGATTACAAGCGGATTAAGAGACTCCAAGAAGGAGCGCGACGCTTATGTGAATCAATTTGTTGAGCCGCTAAAAAAGAAGCTGACCAAGGAAGGTTTTGAGTTCGAGATGTACGGCCGCTCGAAAAACCTGTATTCGGTCTTCCGAAAAATGAAAAGGCAGGATAAGCCACTCACCGAGATATACGACATCTTCGCGATACGGATAATCTTGGATGGTGAGGGTACGAAAGGGAAGGAAGACTGCTGGCGAGTCTATTCGATTATTACCGATCTCTATAAACCTATCGCTGAACGTTTTCGAGACTTCGTTTCTGTGCCGAAATCCAATGGCTATCAGAGTCTGCACACGACGGTTCTCGGACCCGAAGGGAGAAGAGTAGAGGTGCAGATTCGAACGAGAGAAATGCACGAGATCGCCGAGAAAGGCGTTGCTGCTCACTGGCGTTACAAAGAGGAAGTTGCCTCCGATGACAAGGAAATGGACAATTTGCTCACCTGGGTAAGAGATCTGCTCGAAGATCCGGAATCAGAAAGTGCTGCCGACTTTGTTCATGATTTCAGACTAAATCTCTATGACGAAGAGATTTACATTTTCACTCCCCGCGGAGACCTGTTTACGCTTCCCTCCGGAGCGACCCCAGTGGATTTTGCCTATCTGGTACACACCGAGATTGGATTCCACTGTATCGGGGCGAAGGTGAACGGCAAGATGGTCCCCCTTTCGTATAAGCTCAAGAGTGGTGATCAGGTTGAGATCATAACCTCAAAAAAGCAGACGCCAAATCCAGACTGGATCAAGTTTGTTGTCACGCAAAAAGCGCGAAGCAGAATACGGCACTGGATAAGCGAAAAACGTAGGAAAGCGAAGAAATTGGGCGAGGAGTTGTGGGAGAAACGCTCTGCCCGATTGGGAGTGCAGTTTTCTGATCAAGATCTGAGTCGTCTCGCAATCAAGTTGAAGTTTCCGAATGTAGCTCAACTATTTTTTGAAATTGGAACGGGTCTGTTTGAAATAAACGACCTGATGAAGGCCGTACGCGGCGCTGTAAAAGAAGAGGAAGCTGCCGCAGCTGCCAAAGATGATGATGAGACGCTTAGGCTGCAGTACGAATCATTTCTGGACAGTGCTCAGTCGAGTGGGCAGCCCGCGCTAGTAATTGATGGCGAGCTTCACACGGATATTGTCACTGATTATGCAACTTGCTGTAATCCGATTCCAGGTGATTCCGTGTTTGGATTCCTGTCCCGAACCGGTATGATTAAGGTGCACAGGGTAAATTGTAAGAATGCCCCCAACTTGATTTTGAACAAGGCAGATCGGATAATTTCCGTCGAATGGAGCCGCCAGAAAGATATTCAGTTCGTCGCTGCACTCCGCGTGATTGGAGAGGATCGGGTCGGTATTTTGAATGATCTGACGCAAGTGGTGTCCAAGACACTGAAGACAAACATCCGTTCGATGACCATTTCGACTGAAGATGGGGTATTCGAAGGGCACGTCGTCTTATTCGTCAGTGATCTGGATCACCTTCGACGACTCATCGATAGAATTAAGCGTATTACCGGAATTCACGGTGTTTATCGCTATGAAGAACAATCCGATGAATCTTAATGCATTAAGTTTCTGGAATAGTTGATTTTGGGGCAAAGTAATCGTTATTTGACGCGCGCCCGAATTCAGAGACCAATTCATTCAAGTATCATGCCTGATCGCCCAAAAACACTGACCAAAAAAGACGTCGCTCGTCGCGTCTCGGAGATAATGAGTGAGCCGATCTACAAGTGTGAACCGTGGGTCAGCGCAATTATAGATTCGATCGGTCAGCTCATGATGGAAGCTGATCCTGCAGTGAGAATCGAACTTCGAGATTTCGGTGTTTTTGAGGTTAAAAAAACGCGCGCAAAACCCAAAGCAAGGAATCCCAAGACGAACGAAACGGTGTTCATCCCGAGCAGACGGAAGACACATTTCAAGCCGAGTAAACGCATCAAAGCAGTATTGCAGCAGCCACTCACGGAGTTGGACTACGAAATCCCACAGGGAAGTGCGGACTACGTAGATGAAGGCCTCGTGCTCGCTGACTGAGCCATTAGGTCCAATCATCATGATGCAATCTGGCCGCGTTGTGGGAGTCGACTTTGGCACAAAAAAAATTGGTATTGCCATAGCGGATCCTCTGCTGATGTTTTCGCAACCCGTCGGCACCTATCCGACTAACGAAGCACTGAGTGTTCTGAGTAAAATCCACTCGGATGAAGGACTAGCCAAAATAGTGGTGGGATGGCCGCTGGAAGAGGATGGAAATGAAGGTGCTGCAACACAGCGGGTACAAGAGTTCATCAATAGAATGAAAAATCTTTGGCCCAAGGCTGAATTCGTAAAACAGGATGAGAGATACACCTCAGAACATGCGAAGGAGTTGATAAAGCAAGGTGAGCGCCCGTCAATGCGAGCGGGAGGCAGGGGACGAATAGATACCGTTGCAGCAGGGCTCATTTTGCAGGATCATCTCAACGAAATTGATGGTTGAGCCACGCAGAGAGACAATTCAAGTTTAATTTTATATGATTCTTCCTGTTTATTTATTGGGCAACAAAGTCCTTCGAGAGGAAACGAAGGATGTGGACGCGAACACCACCGAGGTTCAGCTCCTCATCGACAAAATGATTGAGACCATGCACGGGGCGGCTGGTATTGGTCTTGCAGCACCTCAGGTCGGAAGCTCTGAGCGAATATTTGTGGTCGATGTCTCGCCAATGGAAGAAGACTTCGAGGAAATGGGAGCCATCATGCCGCCTCAGCCGATGGTCTTTGTGAACGCAGAGATTGTGAATGAATCGGAAAATGAAGGCGAATTTGAAGAAGGGTGTTTGTCGATCCCTGATATACACGAAAATGTCGTGCGACCTTCAGGCATTCAGATCACCTATCTGGACCGTGATTTTAACGAGCAGGATAGAACGTTTAGTGGCATTCTGGCGCGTGTCATTCAACACGAATATGACCACGTAGACGGGATATTATTTTTAGACCATCTGACTGCGTTTAAGCGCCGATTGCTAAAGAGAAAGCTCGAGGACATACGAGCTGGTAGAATTGACACGGACTATGTGGTCTATTCTAACCAAGCCGGAATCGTGGAGCCAACGCCTGATGAGGCGTAATTAGGCTGAAGGATCTGTCAGTTCTCGCGCACGGATTGGACAATCATCGCTATTCCGAAGACGCCTGCTTGAACCAGGACTATCACAGCGCCAGAAGGAAGATCCAGAACGTAAGACGCAAGAAGACCCACGATTGTTGAACACATGGCGATTAGGATGGCCGCCTGGGTCATGGTCTTGAACGTAGGCGCTAGCAGACGCGCAGCCGCTGCCGGGACCACGACCCAGGCGGCCACCAACAGAATTCCCACTACTTTTACCGATAGCACGATTGTGAGGGCGAGAAGGATTATGAGGAGCGTATCCTGACGCTGGGTCGGCAATCCTTCGATCCGAGTGGCTTCTGGGTCGAAGGTGGCGTAAGCCCAAGCACCCCAATGCGTTTTCCAGGTGATTGCTGCGATAAAGACTAGGGCGCCACTCAGCCACAAGTCCGTCTTGTCCACAGAAAGAATGGAACCGAATAGATAAGAAAACGCATCTGCGCTACTACCGGATTTCATCGAAAGAAAGAGGATTCCAAGCGCTACGGAGACTGAGAAAAAGATACCAATCGTAGTATCGCCGGCTAATCTCGTATGATCTCGCACCCAATTTATGGCAATTGCGACTACGACAGTAAAGGGAATAGCAACCCAGAGTGGTTGTAGCCCCATAAGCAGTCCGAGCGCAATTCCTCCAAATGCAGCGTGGCCCAAGCCTGCTCCCAAGAAACTTAGTTTGCGTTGCACGACGAAAACACCGTAATAGCCAGCCAACGTGCTCAGAAGCACACCAGCAAGAAGAGCGCGCTGCATGAATGGGTGGGATAACGCTTCAACCATGGCTGTGTCCTCCCGCAAAAACATCGTGAGAGTGGCCCACGTGGCCGAACGCCTTCCTGATGGCGGATTCGCTCATCGCATCATGAGCCTCGCCAAAACTTACCTGTTCGGTTTTTAGGATCAAGACGTGTGTGGCATGATGAAACGCTACTTCCCAGTCATGTGTCACCATAATGACTGTCGCCCCAGACTCCTTTCGGTAGGCTTCGATACAGTCAAGAAGTCCGGCAGCCCCCACAACGTCAACACCAGAAGCCGGCTCGTCAAGAATCAGAAGGGAGGGGCTGGAAATAATTGCTCGAGCCAGATACACTCGTTGCAGCTCTCCGCCCGATAGATTCCGAATTTGTTGATCAGCAAGATGATCGACTCCTACCTGTTCAAGCGCTTCCCGAACAATGGAGCGGCATGAGCCATCCATAGACCAGGGCCATCTGCGTTTTAAGGCTGTCGCCACTAATTCTTCAGCCCGAGCTGGAAAAGACCGATCCAATGTCTTGATCTGCGGAACGTAGCCAATTTCACGATTGTCACTCTGAATCTTTAGTTCTCCGGTATAGCTTTGCAATCCCAGCAGCACTCTAATCAGTGTCGATTTCCCGCCTCCATTAGGTCCGAGAATCGCAAGGAAGTCACCATCCGTCAGATCAAACGTGATGCCGCTGAGGACGCTTTTCTTGGAAAGCGAAACACGTATGTCAGTGGCCTTGATCATATGCCTGGATTTACGAGAGTTCGGGCGATTTCAAGAAGATACTCCTCGTAACTGGTAGCTTCACCTCCGAGGGCGTCTAGCGTGATGGTTCTCCACTGATTTTCAACTGCGAGTCTCATCATGAAACTGTTGGCGACCGTGTTTTGAAGTAAGAGTGTACTGCACTCCGACATCTGGGCGTTTTCGAGTACGCCAGACAAACTGGCGGGTGAAGGTTCGTACTCCGGACTTTGCGTGATTGGCCCTATTCGAGCTATATCGAATCGGTCCAAGTAGCGATCTACGAACGGCTGGGCTGTAATCACGCACGGACGAGGTGT